>MDTG01014644.1_pt1 | contig 21285 bp, 21 predicted proteins | sample 811421 | NCBI WGS metagenome assembly MDTG01 (sample SAMN05326645, study PRJNA326480) | marine metagenome | isolation source: seawater | place: Pacific Ocean: South East | collected 2011 | reverse complement strand
TGGCACTGGAACAGGCACTGGCACTGGAACAGGCACTGGCACTGGAACAGGCACTGGCACTGGCACTGGAACTGGAACTGGAACCTAGTTCTTAGTTGACCCTATAGCGTTCTAACAAATCCTCTATTTCATTTGAGCGAATCAACATAGAGGCAGGATCTTTAGTCAGGGGTCTCCATACGAATGATCCTAGACTTTTTTCAGATCTAAACAAATTAAATGGAATTTTAAATTTTACTCCCTTATCAAATGAACCTTCACCATAGAGCTCCTCTGGCACATCTGTTCTTGAAAAAAATGTTGAAAATTCAATGCCATTATCAAAACGTTTTTTTACCTCAAAAGTGTATCCATCATCGCCAGCTAGATATTCACCTACTGAAATCTTGAAAATGATTTTAGAGCTTGGATCTTTGACAAATGCATTGATTCTAAAAATATTATTTTTGTAATCTAAAAAATCAAAATTCATTTTATAGTCTCTTTTTACAAGAGAGAAATACTCAGCTCCAAACCCAAATAATGAACCCTCCGGATAATATAAATATTCTGCGCCGTATCCTCCGAACATTTCCTCATACAATCCAGCTGAAAGGACTAAGAAATTTTTCCTGAACCAGCTTTTATAATAGTTGAGCTCCATTCTTCCGATTGGGATTCCATTATCAAAATTATTTAAATATTTTTTATTATCAGATCGTACTTGCGCAGGATAAGTGTCTTTTGGAGGAATATTCAATTCATCAAAGTTATCTACTAAAGAATATTTAAAATTAGCTAAAAAAATAAGGTTTTCTTTAAAAACAATTTCTAGATCATTTTCAAGCAAGAATGCATTGAAAAGAAAGCCTTCTCTTCCAGCTAAAAAATTTCGAATTCTTGGCTGTATATTATTATTTACAATTGGGTAATTGTCTTTTAGCACATAAATTGTCTTTTCAATATTTTCATCTGTATATTTTTCATTTCTAATATTTTCAAGATCATTAACTGAGTGGTAAGTCTTTAGAACTTCCATGTCTAAAAAATCATGTTTAATTATTAATCTATCACTACTATTTTGTATTTCCTTAACCGCCTGTAATACAAATTTATTTGGCTTAAATTGGTTCTGATAAGAATTTTGCCGTACGGTAAGACTTAACGTATCATCGTTTTTTTCTATTTTTTTCAAACCTATATCATTTAGCTGAAGTATTTTTTTTAGATCATCAAAATTTCTTGGGTTTTGAACTGTTTTATAAGTTTTATTTTTATGGTAGTTGCTAAAATTTTGATAACTACCAATTTGAAACGTAGCATAAGCTCCTCTCTCATAAGCTGTTCTAAAATAAAAATTTTTAAAGTGATAATCAAAAGAAATATTTAAGTTAGTCTGAGGAAGAATTAGTTTTGTACTGTCTATGTCATTAAGAGTAGGATCATATTCAAGCAGAAATTTGAAATTGTCAGATAAACTATAGGAAATTGCTCCAAAAAATGCGGTTTCTTTTCCAGAGAAATACCTTTCAAGTTCAAAGGAACCTCCTTCACTTTTGATTCCTGTGCCCCTTGATTTAAACCTATCACTGACTTGTATAAGTGGGTTTTTAAATGTTATGCCATCATTGTACCTGCCCCATCCAAATCCAAACGAATACTCCAGCTTTTCTCTTTTGTCACTAAACACAATATATTCGCTACTGAAAATACCTGTACCACCAATATCATTTGCACCAACTGACATAGCGGGGTAATTACCAATTTCTTTTAACTTAATTTTAAAATTAAACCCTTTATCTTTGTAAGATTGATTGTAACCAGGATAAGGCTTACCAATAATGCTTGCGTAAAAAATTGAAGCATCAAGCCAATTAAATGGACTGCCAGTAAGAACTAACCTTCTATCTGGTATCCCTCTGTAGAGGTTTAGAGAAATGGAAGATTCAGCAAATGTAAATGCTGATGGAGTATTAATATAACCAACCTGACCATAGCTATTTATAGTTAGTGAGCTTGCAAAAAGATTAAATGATAATAATAAATAAAGAATAAAGCTTCTTATCACATCAGTTTGAGATCGAGTTAAGTGATGCTGCAGCAAAAGCTATATCTGAAATAATCTTTGTAGCTACACTTACTAAAGGTAAGCCTTGTATCTGATCGAAATCTCTGGGGATTACAATTGTATCTCCTGGCTCTGGATATTGATCTTTACTCATAAAGCCTTTTGAATATCTTCTAGAGGTTCCGTTGGATTTAATTATGTAAATTGCCCTTGTATCTGCAAAAGAAGTAAGGCCCCCAGCAGCTTCAATATAATCTTGATAAGATGAATCTATTTCGAAGCCTGTTGTTATAGGATTGAGCACTTCTCCTGTTACAGTCACAGTTGAAAGGGTTGACGGGATGAAAACTTCATCACCATCCTGCAAAACTGTCTGTTGAGCTAAGACAGATCCTGGACTGAAATCACCTGTTACACGTCCTGTGACAGTAGCCTCTGACATTAGAGCCGTAAAAGTAGATAGATCAAAATTTGAGTTGTTACCAAGGGCAATTGCATTTGATTGTTGAGATACAATCGAGTCCATTATGACTCTTTTAGCCCCTTCTAATGCCCTCATTTCTAGTTCTTTTACAGCTACTCTTGAAAGAATAATGCCTTTATTGGAAGCACCTTCCATAAAACCTCCAGCTATGTCATACAGATCAGTAAGTGTGGTTTTAATAGGAACAACATAGTTTCCAGGTGAGGTAATACTTCCCGAAATTCTTACTGATAAAGTCTGAAATTCTTTTGGTGGCAATGTGATCGAAACTACATCGTTGGCCTCAAAAACTTGTGAATATGAATTAAGTTCAATTTTTTCTCTTGTGGCAATAGATGTGTTAGAAGTATCAATCTCAATATTTAAACCAAGATAATCATATAAACTTTGTGCGGTAAAACGTCCTGCTAATGGAAGAGATAGAATTTTTTCACCAATCGACATAACAGTAATTCTGTCTTTTGGGAGAAAAGTTTTTAGTCTCTCCCATTCCAGATACTCTTCTTCACTCAAATCCAGCTCTACCTGCATATTAAGCTCTTCCATCAAAGGATTTAACAAAAGATCAGATGTATATTTTTCTTCTATAAGCGCTGCCATATCATTCAATTCATTAATCTGAAGAATCTGATCTTTTGAGAAGAATTCAATATTAACATTTTGGGAAAGCTTAATATTATTGTACGAAGTTGGATCTGCCAAAGAAAGATTAAAAAACTCGGTTTGTAAGCCCGCATCAGAATCTTGAGAAACAATGAAATAGAAAGGGTAAATACTATTAGAGAAGCTTAATTTCTTAAGAAAATCACCTAATAGCTCTCCCTCATCATAATTAAAATAACCACTGCTAACAGAACTCCCAGAAACAAACACATTCTTTCTCGAAACATTTACAGTTGATCCTACATATAAATTTTCGATTATAAGGTCACCAACTAATCTATCTTCAGACACAGCATATGTGTTTACTTGACTATTAGTGATTGCATTTATAAAGATATTATTCCTATTTGCGTTATTTGTAAGTCCTTGTGCAAAACTTAAAAGATCTGAGACACTATCAGACGGTAGATACTCATATCTATTTGCACGTAAAACTTCTCCTTCTATCTGTACATAATTTGATGTTGCATTTATAACTAGCGTATCTCCATTTTGTAAATTAATATCAGTACTTCTATCTCCAAAAATTAAAAAATTGTAAAGATCATGGGAACTAGATGAGCCATCAGATTTTAAAATTTTAATTTTTCTGATACTTGCGTTCTCTTTAAGCCCATCTGCATACTTTATAGCTTCTGAAATTGAAACAAATGGGTTAACTAAGTAAGTACCAGGCTTAACCACTGAACCAACAACCGATATTTTCTTCAAAGATGGTTTAACAACGCTTAAGTTGGCATTTGTTCCAATATATGAACTATCAACAAGTGCCTTTATTTTTTCATTAGCCTCAAAGAGGTTAAGGTTCAAGACAGAAATTATTCCAATTTCAGGGACAAGAATATTACCAGATAAGTCAACTCTCAATTTTAGTAACTTACTTACATTACCAGTTAATAATAATTCTAACTCATCATTAAAGCCTATTATGTAATCTGCTTGTAATGGAATATCTAGGACTGGAGCGTTTGTATTGGAGGATTTCTTAAAAAAGCCATAACCGAAATACGGCTCCTCAATAACTACTTCCTCATATTCAATCTCTTGATCTTCATCATTCAAATTATCTTCAATTTGAAGTGAATCGGAATTAAATTCGTCTTGCATAATTTGATTTCTAATTTCTTCAGGTAAATTATTTAAATATTTTAGGCTTTCAGCCTCTTGCGTAGAAAGTAAAGAAGAAATAAGGAACAATGAAATTAATCTTAACGAAAACATAATTGAATTATACTGTTTTTAAGGGCTTAGGTTAACTTTGAGCAAATGATGTTATTTACATTATCATTCATCTGAAACAAGAAATTTAGAAATGTCCTCTATATTTTTTTCATATATAGCATGAGTATGATGAAAAGCATTAAGTTTAAATGATTTTGAAGGTGACCCTAATATATATAAGTTCTGTATATCAAAATTTGATTCTCCATCTAGAATTACATGCTGTGAGTCAATAGACTTATGATGTTTCATTATCTCTATAGAGTTAAAGTCATCTAATAATCCCATATGATCGCCCAATTGATCATTAGATAGTCTTTTTCTAGATTTGTTAAAGATTTTATTACTCTTTATTTCTATAGTTATACAATCTTTGACAACTCTTTGAAAAAAAATTGATGCTTTCTTTGTATAAAGAGCAAGCCCAAATTTATTAAATATTGCTTCATTGAATCTTTCAAAGTCAAACCTTGATAGAACTCTGTAAATTATTGCTAATTTTTTGTTGTTTGTAAAAAAACTTCCACTATCTAGTGCTTTTGCTAAGTTTTTATAACCTGGCCTAAAGTCAATTAATAAATCGGATTTATTTGTTAACACATTACTACGCCAAATAATTGGACCAAAACTGTTCAAAAAACCTTTCTTTACTGCTTCAGATGTAAGGCATTGACCATAAAAATAAACTTCATGATCAGAACCATTCCAAGTAATATCAGCATTAGTTGTTAATACTCTTGAATTTTCAATTGGTCCAGACGCCAGAATTACTTTTTCTGGAAAAGCCTGTAAATAACCAAAATTAATTTCTAAGTTATCACCAGATATCTTTTTTATAGAGCAAACCTCCTTGTAAATAATTTTGTTACGTTTTACTTTCGCTCTAGAGATAAATAAAGGAACATCTTTGTAAAATTTTCCATCTTTTTCTTTGATTCTTACTCCATGCCATAGATTTCCAAGACCATATTTCGTTTTGCCAATATAGGTATCTTTAAATCCTGAATCTTTAAGTACAGTATCTTTACTTTTGGTAGAGACAACAAAATCTAGTCTAGAGCCATAATCTCTATAACACATATTTCCAAGAGCTCCATTTCCTACTAACCATTTTCCATTAAATGCTTTTAATGTATCTCTGTTATATCCATATAATTTATAACTTAATAACTTTTTTATAGCTGCAAACAGAAAATAAAGCGAATTGAAGTCTTCAAAATTGTCTAAGATGCTTTTTTTGTATGTTCCTGACTTCTTTACGATTCTAAAAAGATTTGTAATTCTCTGATGAGAATTTATTCGCATAAAGTCTTTGACTTCTGTAATTTTAGTTTTTGGGTAACGTAGTCCTGCTGGTACCCATTCATCATTAAATATTCCTAGCCTGCAAACTTTTCCACCATTCTTTAGAACATAATTTTCATAGTTCAATTTGGAACTAGGATACGAAAAAGGCTGCAATCTAAAAAGATTAGAGAATACTGATGAAGTGCTGATAAAAATAGTTTTTTGCATGGGAATTTTGCTTAACATTTTGAGATACTCTTTTTGGTTCGTGGTATGACTGAAAAGATAAATTTGACTAAATCCTGAATAGTCAAAACTTTCTAAGTCTTGATGAGAAACTAATTTATAATCATCATCAATTTCAATCGATTTTACTAACTTTGAGTTTTTTCCAATGATTAATTTCACTTAAAAATATCATTAAAATTTACTCGCGGTATATGTGTCAAATTTCCGCCAATAGTTGCATTGTAAACATTTATACCCATTTTCTTGCATTCCTTAAATCCTGAAACAATTGAATTATTCATAAACTCTGTGTCAGGAATATGCCATTTTTTTCCGTATCCAAAGTACCTTCCATCAAAGTGATTAGGGTCTTCTCCTAATGTTGTAATAACGTTGCCCTTAATCTTAGCATCACTTGGTATTACATAAGTCAGGTCTATTCCTATAAGAATAATCTCTTTAAAACCCAAAAAAACAGCAAGTTGCATACAGAGAAAAGTTACTGTTCCACCCCAATAACATTCTTTAGTTATATTTTTTGAAAAAAATGGAAAGTCCTTATTTTTACGATTTAAATATGAACGATGAAAATTTAAAAAATTTATATTCTGATTTTTGTTATACATCCATTTTAAATCAGAAGGAATAAAAATTTCTTCACAATCAAGTTTTTCTATTTCATTTCGGTTATCCCAGGCTGGATGGATATCCTCAACACAATAATATTTTAGAGGTAGTCCAATCTCTTGAGATTTCAAAAAGAAAGCGTTGCATGCTATAAAGTTTTCATTTTTTAACTTAGTTAAGTCCATTTTGTTTATGCTTGGGCCATTTCCTATTATGAATACCCTCTCGCCATCATGCTTCCCTTTTAACTTTTCAAGTTTATTTTTATTTTTTAAATAAATTTTTGTGTTATTCCAGAGAAAAGATCTTACATTTTCATTTATTTTTCGGAATAAAAACCTTAATACTCTGTAAAGAAAATACCTTCCAAGCTCCTCATTAAGCTTAAAGAAAAGATTTTTCATCTAATCGATGTACCTTACAAAAACATAGACTATATAAATGGCAATAGCTGAAAGCGCCCATAAAATAATTTGCACTAATAGTCCAGGGTAATCTTTTAATAAAGGTTTGTTTGGTGAGTCAATATAATCAAATTTATAATTTTTGGCCGTTGAGGCAGTCATAATTTTTTGGAGTTCAACTTGAACTATTGAAGAAATTGAATTGTCAATATTTATATTTAAATTGTCTTTACTGTAGTTTCTCAGGAAGCTTATTTTTAAATTGCTTTTACTTATTTGCTCTGCTCTAAATAAATCATTAGCTGTATCGAAAAGCTTCGAAATAATTTCCTGAGAAAATTGATTATTTTTATGTCTTGCTGAAACATACAAAAATTTAGTGAAGTTATCATAGTCAATATTGACTACATCGCTAAAAACATAATCATGAATAGCATCATAGTCAATATTCCCATTAATTATCCATTCGTCTCCTATCATCTTCATATAACCATTTTCGGAAATTTGATTATCATCAAATAAATTAGGGGATTGATTTAATACATTTACCATAAAAAAGTGGTCCTCAAACATATTCTTAAGGAAATCTTTTGAGCTTAACTTGGCTACATATACTTCAAAATTATCAGTTGTTTGAGTATCTATACCAAACATACTTCCTAGCCCTAAGTACTCGTCAGGTATGCCATTAAATTGATTAGAATCTTGTTCCGTGACGTATATCCAAATACTTTCGCTTTTATACTTGTTATTGAGCAAGAAATTTAAAAGTATTAAAATACATCCAATTGAAATCAGTATTAAAAGGAATATCTTAAAATCTTTTCTAAAATTTTCGAATATTTTATCTAATTGAATTGAATTCATAAATTTTTATATGTCGTTATTCATAAACTGTTATATATTGCTATTATCTATAGTGTGAATTTGCAATTCTTAATCCCTGTTATTCTACTACTTTTAACTAGTTTTAAAAAAAATAAAGCCATTCTATTTTGGATATTTGTATTGGTATTGAGCGCTATTTCAGGATTAAGAGAAAATATCGGTACAGATTATAAGATTTACCATGATATTTTCCAAGGTAAATTTCCAGTAACTGGCATAGATCTTGGATTTATGTTTTATGCCCTTTCATTTAGTTTAGTTGATGCTTCTGGACAATTAGGAATGTTGGTTACTGCAAGTATAACCATTTTTTTTCATTTATATTTCATACGAAAGTTCTCTATAAATTTTCTGTTTTCTACATTACTTTTCATCTGTTTGCCAATTTTCTTTCTAAGCACTCTGAATTTAGTTAGAGCTCATTTTGCAATCTCAATTGGTCTAATGGGGATACTTTTATTTTACGAAAAAAAGCATTTCTTCAGCTTGATGATGATTGGATTAAGCTGTTTAATGCACATTGCTGGCGTGGTTTTTCTGAGTGTTTTTATATCTAAATTTGTATCAAGAAAATTTATACTTATCTGTATAGTAGCTATTTTGGTATCATTTCTTCTAGTTATGTCTACAAATATAGAGTCAATAATAGATTATTATTTCCCCTCTTTTTCATATTTCAAAACTCATAATTCAGATAATTCGCCTATACTTGCGGGATTATTCCTGCTAATTAATTGTTTTACTTTGCTAATCTTGTATATTCAAAAAACATTTTCCAGAATTCAAAGAATTCTTATAATTCTTAATCTTGCAACTATTATGTCTTTGCTCTTATGGTTTGTCTCTGATTATTCTAATCTTTGGTTGAGGTTTTCAAATTTTACTAGTGTTCATTTATTGATTTCTTTGCCTTTTGCTCTAAAGTGCATAAAACCATATAAAAATGAATTAGTGATTACATCAACTACATCAATCTTTCTCATTTTTTTGTTTCTTGGATATTGGATAGAAGATCCAAGTTTTGGGTTTATGCAATAAGTGTCCCTGACACTGAAATTGCTAAGGTAAAAAGTAATAAATCACTATTGCTAATCTTAATTTTAAAATGATTAAGATAGTATGAGAAACTTAAATAGTAATTGACTACTGCATACGAAATAAGAAAAGCTATACAAATACCTATAGTTTCATAAATCGGGATAAGAAAGCCTGATAGCACTACAAAACATAAACATGTTGCAGAATTAACTCTATGCCAAACAATGATGTTAGATAATGAAAATGTTTGAATATATAGGCTAGACAATCTCTCAAATGTAAAAGCTAAACATAAAAGCGACCACTCCAGTCTATCTAATATGATTATAGGTTTATCAAGATATGAGTTTAGAAATGGCAATAAAAGCGTTAATAAATAAACTAAAAATACATACAAACCAATAGTCAAAATTTTTCTTTTAGATGCCTCTTTAATTATGCTTTTTGGGCCATCGGTTTTATAGACATAAGCCATTTTTGGAATTTTTACGTAAAATATTGGATTACATATTGCAATGAATGATTGAATTATTCTCATAGATACTAACAATGCACTTGTAGCACTTGGATTTAAAAGCTGAGCAAAAATGATGCCAGAAAAATTTAACATACCTGAAGATAAAAATACCCCCAAACCACTTCTCCATGCTGAACCCCATATAGTTTTAACAAGGCCGTGGGGTCGGTTTTTAGGTTTTTTGTAGATATTTAGATTTTCAAATTTGTTCCTGAGGAAGAAATAAGTAACTAACGTTGAAGAAAAGAAAATATAACAAAAAAGTACAAAGTTTTCTAAAAAGATAAGAGCTATTAGAGAAACAACTAGGACCAATAAGTAGGCATAGGATTCCCTTATCCTGTATTCATAAATTAAATTTAAACCTCTAAAAATTGATGAATAAAAAAAGTTATAAAGGCCCACGGAAATACAAAAAATTACATAAAACCATAAGCAAGCTAATTCAAAAAAAAATATATTAGCATTTTCTTGCACGGCTAAATTGATAGGCTTATAGAGAAATAAACTTCCTATACAAAGTAGACCAAAAAAGAGAATTGAACTTAAGATTAAAAAAATCTTTTTTGAGGTTAAAATTAGGTCGTTTAAGTCTATTTCTTTAGTATTCTCTGAAATACTTTTACCTGACCTTATATATGATATAAATCTTTCAAAAGTGGAGGTTAAGCCAAATTCAAATACCAGACCAAAAGATGCAAAAGATACTAGAATTAGCCAAAAATTTGAAATAGATATTTCATAATTAATAAGTAAAAATGGTAGGATAACTAGAACAGGCAAGATTTTTATAGCAAGACTTAACCAAGTTGCAAGTAAATTTTTGTCCATCAACTCATTCATTATGATGGGTCTTTAAGACAGTTTTTTATTCCTCCCGAAATATCAATTATTGAACCATTCAAAAAGCCAATTCTCTGTGAAACTAAAAAAAATGCAAGCTCAGCAATATCCTCTGGTTTTCCTATTTTTTTTGTAGGTTGGAAATTTTTAAGTTCAGAATATTTATCCTCATTACCTAAAAAACCCTCCTTTAACATTTCAGTTTCAATGGCTCCAGGCGATATGCCTACAGTGATAAATTTTGAACCAAATTCAATTGCAAATGTTTTCGTAATTGATAAAAGAGCATTTTTAGAGGAGGCATATGCACCGAATTCTTTTTTAGACAAATCTGTATGGATACTAAGTATATTAATTAATACTCCTTTTGATTTTGTAAGGTGTTTTGAAAAATACTTTCCTATCAAAAAAGGTGACAAAAAATTTATCTTTAATGATTTATTAAAATCAGTCAATTGAAGTTTTTCCAATGGTTTTTTAACTTGACATGCCGCATTATTAATAACAGCAGAAAGCGTGCCACCCGATAATATCTCATCAATTTTTAAAAATAATTGATTAGTTTTTTCTTTTTGGTCTATATTTTCAAAATCAAATTTGAAAAAATTATCGCAGCTAATAGATTTTTTTTTATCAATTCCTATTACCTTGAAACCTTTTTCTTGAAATTTTGAACTTATTTTTTTACCAATGCCCATTGTTGGACCGGTAATTAGAATATATTTCTTAGTATTCTTTTTCAAAATATTCTTTTATCAACTCAAGAGTCTTAATATTCGTATCAAGTACTGCCTCAAGTGTATTTGATGCATTATGTGACCCAACAATAACCTTATCAGATTTTGCAAGATAATTCTCTTTTGAGAGAGGTTCTTGCTCAAAAACATCTGAGGCAAAAAAATCTACTTTTCCTGACTTTAAACCATTGATTATAGATTTCTCATCAATGATACCTCCCCTAGAAACATTAATTATTGAGACTTTGTTTTTAGATATTTTAAGTTCTTTTTCAGAAAACATGTGCCTTGTTTTTTTATTTAATGGGCAGGTAAAAAATATAAAATCACATAAACCTAGATATTCTGGCCATTTTTTTATTTCAATATTATCCATATACTCAACATTTGGATCAAAACCTATAACATTCATGCCTAGAACATTTAGCTTTTTAATAAGATTAGAGCCAATATCTCCCAACCCAACTACTCCAGCAACCTTATTACTCAGACTTTTACCCTGAATTTTAAGCCAGTTACCTTTTTTCACTTCCGAATTAATGATGTGTAATTTTCTGGTAATCATTAGTAAGTAGCTTAGTGCTACATCTGAAACTTCATTACCAAACATGTTTGGAGTATTGCAAATATAAACGCGATATTTTTTTGCTGCATTAAAATCTATGTTATCTGTTCCAACACCCCATTTAATTACCACTTTTAATTCCTTTGCACTTTTGAGTACTTTTTCTGAGACAGGATCATCGCCTACAATCCAGCCTTCACACCCAGCAAGCAGCTCTATCAAATGTTCTTCAGGAAGTGTTTGCAAAACCTCAGGACATTTCAAATTAAAGTGTTTCTTATATTTGCTTATATAATGTTCTCTTGAAGATAGCATTGGTGGACATGTGAGCAAAATATTTCTTTTCATTTTAATTAGCAATTTTTTCTGCGAGGTGCCAATCTTCCATATCATCAATGTCAATTGACTCAATCTTAGGAATTTCTTTCATAATTGGATTATTACCAATTCTATTTTGATGTTCTAAGAAACTCTTCCTAGAGAAAATATATAAGCAAGAATTTTCTTCATAATATGGATCTAAATCTTGGGTTCTTTCAAGTTTATTAAGGTCATGATTAATTGCTTTGCCTAATGTGTCATAAAATCTTGTTTGATATTTATTAACAGTAAAAAGTGAATCATTCTTTGATCTTACAAAATCATCAATTGAATCTTGAATAGTTTTGCTGCTCAAAAATGGATTTGTAGTATGGGTCATTACGTAAATATCTGAGTGAATTTTCATTACATCATCTTCGATTACTTTATTCATACTTACAAAATCACCACAGATTTTCGAGTTTCTTTTCCTTAAAATTATTTTCTTATTATTAAAAGCTCTGTTCAAAATATTTTCCGAGTCAGTATTAATGACTATATTATCGATACATTCTATTTGGCAAAGAGAATCTAAAATCCATTGATAAAGCGGTTTACCACCTAGAAGTTTAAAATTCTTATTTGGAACTCTCTCACTATTCTCTTTCATTGGTAATAAAGCAACAATCTTTTTCATTTTGGATAGAAATATTTTTCTTTATTTTTATGTAATTCATTTTTCAATAATTTTTTATTAGAACCTATGTAAGAACCATAATATTGTGAGAATCTGAACATAACGATAGAGAAAAAATTTTTAGTAAGTTTTTTCTGGTTAAGTGCATATAACGAATCTAAAAAAATTGCTGTGAATATGTACCTAATTAGGTCTATGATCGAGATTTGTATTTCTGGCATAATTTCTTTGAGCGCAATAGCCTCTCTCTCGTATCTTATTTTTACCTGCTTAAAGGTTTCGTCATGTATATGGTAAACAGATGCTTTAGGCGAGTATTGTATAGAGCCTCCATCTTCAAAAATCTTCTTCGCCAAACCCATATCTTCAAGTCCCGTAAGTTTCTCATTAAACATATATTTTTCCCAGACTGGTCTTTTAATTGCTGAATTAGCATTATTGCAAAAATATTTTGGATTATCAGGATTATTGTGATTAGGGTAATATTTTTGAAATAGCACTTCTTCACTAAATTTTGTAGAATCACGTCCTAACTGCCTTCCATACACATAATCAGCTGAACCATTTACTAAATTTACAATCAGATTACTAAGCCAAAAGTTTGAGTCTGGAATGCAGTGTCCACTTATAAAAACGAGGATATCTCCCTTTGAAAATATACATCCATCATTTAGGGATTTACCAAATGTAAAATCTTTCTTGTCAATAAAAGTTATTCTGCATTTAAATTTTTTTGCTATCTCCAGAGTTCCATCAGTTGAACCTGAATCAACAATTATCTTTTCAACAGATTGATCAATAATTTGTGAATCAATAGTCTTGAGAAGTTCTGGTAAATATTTTTCTTCATTTAACGTTCTTATTATTACTGAAATCATAGCTTTGACAATTTAAATATAAATGAATTTCCATTTCTATTATTATTGTTCATATTTTCTCTAAAATTTGCTGAAGTTACTGCAATTAGCTTCTTATTTTTAATGAATTTACAATTCGTTGGAAATTCAACTTCAAGACTTAAATCGCATATTTTATTCGCTTCAAGATCAAATACGAATATCGATGATGATCCCCACATGCAAATAAATATATGATTCTCTACCATACAGCCTCCATCAGGGCTGAAATTTTTTCCACAATCATGCCATAACTTCTTTGAAAAGCCATCTTCAGAGACTGTAAATTTCCATATTTTTCCGCTATGAGAGTCATTTATAAGAATTGATCTGTTATCTATTGGTATGAAGCCATTAGGTATTTTTATCTCATTATCAATTTTTGCTACAGAGTTTTTTGAAAAACATAAAATATAACCAGGATCAATATCTGGGGAATATTTATGCATAAAACCTAGTAATGTCTTGTCTTGAAAAATACCTCCATCGTTGCTTCGGTATAAAATATTTTTATGCTTTAAACTTTCAGAAATAAATTTATATTTACTTGTTTTGATACTAAATTCCATAATCCCAATATCTGTGCCTAACGTTAAATTTGGTTCTTGGTAGTCAAAAACTACAGTTGGAATAAAAGGTAAATTTTTATGCAGAACCTTACCATTACAGAATATAGATTTTTTCTCTATATCAACCCAAAATAAATTATTTTTATCAGCAAATAATCCTTCTCCTAAATAACATTTAGAATTGAACTCTTGGGCTTTTGTAAGGGTATACACCTCTGTGCTTTATCTCTAGATCTTAAATCCAGATTCTTTTGCATCATTATAAAACATTTCAACAGTTTCTAACGAATAAGCATTCAGATCTTTTCCGAAAGTTTTAGATGCTTCAACCAGATCAGGTGTTACTGTAATAATATGGCAACCTACTCTGTCAGCCTGAATTATGTTAAAGGCTTCTCTGGGGCTTGCCCACAGAACTTCAATTAATTTTTTTGAAGCGCAAATACTTACTGATTCTTTCATGATTGGTTCAGGGTCTACTCCTGCATTTGCTATTCTTCCTGCAAATACCGAAACTATTGCAGGAGTATTTTCATTTATGGATTCAAAAGTAGTTTTTACTTGCTCTAGTGTGAAAATAGCAGTGACATTGACTTTCACACCTTGATCAGTAAGTCTTCTTATTAGTGGTGCAGTCTCAACACCTTTCGTGTTGGTAATAGGAATTTTGACCCATACATTTTTACCAAGAGAGTTTAATTTTAGTGCCTGTTCATACATTTTATCAACTTCATCCGAGAACACTTCAAATGAAATTGAAACATCTTTAATTTCACTTAGTACATCTTTTGCAAACTTCATGTAGTCAGTAATTCCACTTCTCTTCATCAAGGTTGGATTTGTGGTAAATCCATCAACTTCTTTACGATTGTGTTGAGCTATCATTACATCTTTGTCTGCTCCATCTCCATAAATTTTTATATTCATTTTGTTGACTCCCATTTCATTTCATTTTCAGCAACTTTCGGGTGAGACACAAGAAGGTGCCACAAGACAGCTTGCCATCCCTCTGTATGTGGTGTTACTAAACTTTTATCCATAGTAGGAACAACAACCACAAGATCACTTGATTCTTTTGTGTAACCTCCATCTCTACCAACTATTCCCATAATCAATGAACCTTTCTCTCTTGCCAACTCAATACAATTAACCAAATTTACACTGATATTTTTTTCTTTGCTTCCACCCCCAACTGAGAAGACCATAAGTGCATCATTTTTTGAAAATTTGCTTACTTTCAACCAATTTACATAACTGGTGTCCCATCCGTCATCATTAACCCTTGCAGAAAGTTCAGATACATTGTCTGTAGGCGTATAGCATTCTAGATTAGATATTTTTCTAAAATCGCAAACTGCATGGCTTGCATGACCAGCGCCACCACCTGATCCAACAAAAAATAATCTCCCATCTCTTTTTTTTAAATTGCTTATTTCTTCCGCCATTTCTTCAATAAGATTGGGATCAATTAAATTTGTAATTTTCTGTGTCTCTTTTATGTATTTTTCTGAAAAAGTCATTAATCTTCTATTAGTACATAGCTAATCAAAATTGATAAGGTATTCTATCTCAGAAAATGATTTTACAACAGTACAGTTTTTGTTTTTTGAAATCACACTAAGATGGTGCTTATTGTATGAAGTAAGGTAAAAAACTGAATCTATATTAGCTGCTGATGCAGCTTCAATATCTTTAAACGAATCTCCTATCATCAAAGTTTCCTTCTCAACCAATTTATATTTTTTAATTATTTCACAAAGCATACCTGGCGAAGGTTTTCTGCAATTGCAGTCATCAGAATTATCATGAGGACAGAAAAAAATTTCCAAAATTTTATATTCTTTGCTAATGATTTGATGCATTTTTTTGAGGGTGCTTATTTTTAAATTTCCTCTAGCTATATCAGGTTGATTGGTCGCAATAAAAAGTAATTTACCAAAGCTCGATATTTTTTTTAAAAAAGCTTTGCTTGCTTCAAGAAATCGGAACTCACCCATGCTCCACGGCGAAGATATAACACCATCTCTTTCAACTATCTCATTTATGATCCCGTCTCTATCAAAGATTATATTCTTATACATTATTTAAGTAGAATTTTTTAAAATCTTCGTATGTTTTTGGTGTTCCAATTTCATAAAATCTTTCTTGAACAATAAATGAATCAAGCATATTTTTTTTTATAGCAGCATCGATAAATACTGAAAAATCAAAAATCTGTTCCTCCACAGCTATGAATTTAATAAAGTCATTTTTCCAAAGACTCATCCCATAATCGATATATTCCATATCTTCATTAGAATTTTTGCTATATTTAATTATTCTTGAATTATTTTCATCAAATATAATATTGCTAGGTTCTAGCCAGCTTTGATTTTTAAAAATAGAAAGAATATTTTTTGAATAATCTCCTGCAACAAATCTTTTAATGAGTTTTTGTATATTTATATTTAGGTAATTGTCACCGTAAGTAAGTAAAAAGTATTCTGGCAAAAAATTTATTAATTTTTTTATTGACCCTCCAGTTCCAAGCCTATTTTGTCCTTCGTATAAAATATTTATTTTTAATTTAGAATTCCTTTTCTTTATTTTTTTTATTTCTTTCTCAACCAAGGTGTTTTTGTACCCAAGGATATAAATGAATTCCTCTACTCCTTCTGTGGAATATTTTTCTATTTGTATTTCAAGAAAAGATTTACTGCCAATTGGCAATAAAATTTTTGGCAACCCTTTTGATACAAATTCAATCCTTTTGCCAAGACCCCCGCAAAGAATTACTAATGGCAACCTTAACTTTCTAATATTTTCACTCCACTTTCATCAATACTAAATTGCAGCTCCTTTAATCCAATATTTTTCATGGTTGCTCTTAAATCGTTTGGGTGAGAAGTACAGAATAGCAAGAATCCACTCCCCCCTGCACCAACTAACTTGCCACCATGTATAATGCCCTCTGAATAAACATGATCATATACTTTTGAAATATTTTGGTCAGTAAAGTCTTTTTGCCTGTTTCTTTTCATCATCCAATACTCATGCATAATCGATCCATAATTTTCAAGGTCACCTCTAAGAAGTGACTGGAACATCTCTTGTCCCATCGAGATTATTTCATCAAATCCATATTTTTTATCATTCATTTTCTTTTGATCGCTTGATAAAATTTTTGATGCATCTCTTTGTATATCGGCAAAATAAAGTAAAAGATTTTCTTCTATTAACTTTTTCTGCCTAGGATTAAGATTATTAGTCATGTAACTGACTTCATCATTCCTTGTTACTTTGAACTCGGTTAAGCCGCCATAAGAGGCTATATATTGATCTTGCAATCCTATGGGTCGTTTCAGAACATCCATTTCTATAAATGTTGATTGTTCAGCTACAATTTTTTTGTTATTTTCAATACCAAGATACTCTCTTAGTGCTGTTTGAAAGCATACTCCAAAAGTACCTGATGAACCTAAACCAGTACCGCTTGGTACATCAGAAGTTGAAGTAATTTCAATACTGTCAACAGAGTCAGATAGATTTAATAAAGTTTCTCGGATAATTGGATGTGATATTTGCTCTGGGTAATCTAGCTCTTCATTCTGAGAGTATCTAAGGAGGATTCTTCTAGAAAACCTCTTGTTTATTGAAACGTAAATGTACTTGTTAATAGCTAATGAACTAAAAATAGTACCCTCATTATTCCTAAAGTAAGAGGGAAGATCGGTTCCTCCTCCACCGATAGAAATTCTAAGTGGTGCCCTAACTATTATCATCTTTTAAAATATATTTAATTGCATTCATAATTGATTCACGAGAGTTATATTTATTCTTCCAACCAAGATCTCTTACTTTTTTACTGCAAAACCTAACAATAGGAACATCTCCTATCCATCCAGCTTCATTATCTTCGTAATTTATCTGAACTTTATCTAAATTCATTTCTTTTATTACAAGTTGGGCAATGTCTCGTACATTAATATAATCCTCTGTTGCAATGTTAAAAACATCAACGGATTTTTTTTGGGTTTCTACAACAAGCTGAATGGCATTGAAAATATCATCTACATCTATATATGACTTACTTTGAAAACCGTTTCCTAAGACGTCTAATTTAGAATTATTAGTTTTAAGTTTATGAATAAAATCGAAAGCTACACCATGTGTTTGTCGCAGACCAACAACATTTGCAAACCTGAATATTGAAGCTTTGAAACCATTCATGCCACAAAATGATGATATGTAAGCTTCTGCACAAAGCTTTGACGCGCCATAAAATGAAACAGGCAGAAGTGGGCCAAAATCCTCTGAGAGTATAATTTCATTTTGATCTCCATACACGCCACTTCCACTTGAAAATACGAGTCTTTTTACGTTGTTCTCATTCATTGCAGATAGAACTCTGTGGGTGCCAACAGCTGTAACATCAAAGTCAAGTTGTGGGTTATTTACTCCCTCCGAAATTTTAGAATTAGCAGCAAAATGATAGACGATATCTATATTTTCAAAATAATTAGATATTTCACTATTTACAACGTCACATTCATGAATTGTTATGTTTTCTTTGGATTTGAGAAACTTTGTTGCTGATTTTGATGAGCCACTAAGATTATCTAGTATAAAAATATTATTGTCCTCAGAAGATAGTTTTTCTGCAAAGTACGAACCAATAAATCCAAGTCCACCAGTAATTAAGATATTCATCTTATTTTTTGCACAACCTCATATAACTTTTTTGATATTCGAGATGGAATTATAGATACAATAGAAAATAAAAAAACCCCTGCAAAAGATTCAAAAAGAAAATTATTATCAAAATATTTTACTTTTAGCTTTAAGTTTTCTTTCCAGTGTCGAGGTCTAGAAAATTTGCTCACATTCTCAACCCTTAAATAAGTTAGGTGTTCTTGAATATTGTAAAAGATGCACCCATTTTTCTTTGCTCTTAACCATAGCTCATAATCCTCAATGTCTATATCAGTTTTATATTTACCATATTTCTTAAAAAAAGATTTTTTAAACATAACTGAGGGATGAGCAAATGGTGACGTAAAGTGCATTTTTCGTTGAATTGAAGCATTATGTTCTGGGTAATTTCTCAATCCAACTGCAATATCATTAAGATCAACTTTCACACAATTTGTTCCACAAAGCTCTACACTCTTCATTGATTTTAAGATGAGGAGTTGTTTTTTTATTCTATTAGGATGGTAGTAATCATCACAGTCAGCACGCGCAATATAGTTACCATTAGACAATCCGATTCCTTTATTTATTGATGCTGCAAGTCCTAACTTTTTTGTTGGGACATGATGTTGTAATTTTTTAGAATTAAATGCTTTTAAGAAGCTTTTATTTTTTTCGGTGTTAGCGCTGTCATCAATAATTATTATTTCTATATCTTTATAGGTTTGATTTAAGAGTGAGTTGATACATTTCTTGAATACTCTAAGCTTTGGGTTATAAATTGGAATAATAACTGAAACTATTGAGTCATTTGCCATAAATCTTATCAACAATTTTCATTGCATTTAACGAATCAGTTGTATTTGATATTTTATTTTTATTAGATCCATCGATAAAATCGTGAGTCTCCCTAATTAATGAGTCATCCTCTAAACCATAGTCGTGACTTATAACTTCCTCATTAGTTTGCCAAAACCATCTCTTGCACGCTTCAATTTTTAGGGACCCATAGTTGCCACCTCTGCCAGAGAGGAATGCATAGCCATCACTTCCGTACACCTTTATGTTGAAATTATTAATCCAACTATATAGATTAACTGAAATGTTTGCTCTTGTATTATTTACAATTAAGCTGGAATTAAATGAATCTTCAACATCTACATCCCAAAATTTAGTTGAGTAAGAAAAAAAATCAACTTTTATATTCGAACCAAATAAATAATTTATTAAATCAAATAGATGTATTCCTGGGTCAATAACAACTCCTCCACCAGCTTTAGAGCGTTTGAGTTTCCACTCGTTCTCCATTCCTGGCCTTCCTCCATGTTCGAGTCTCATATCTACTTCAAATATCTCACCAAAAAAACCTTCATCTATAAGTTCTTTAAGTTTTTCAATATTTCTTAAATATCTGTAGTTAAACCCAGTCCTAATTTGTAGTTTCCTTGTTTTTTCAATGTCAATTATTTCTTTGCATTCCAACAAGCTCAGACCCAATGGTTTTTCAACTAAAATATGATTTGTGTATTTAGAAAAGAATTTGATATATTCCAGTGTAAGAAAGTGTGGAATAGATATTATTACTCCATCAAGGTCTTGTAGCTCGCTATTAGGCAAATCTTTTAAGTCTTTAAAAAAATTTTCTTTTTTTGGGCATTCTGGATCAATAATGAAGCTTAGATTTTCATTTTTTTCTGCAATTGCTTGAGCTCTTTTTTTTCCAATTAAACCGTGACCCACTAAACCAAAATTCACTTTAATCTCTTCTTCTTAACTTTAAATTTTCAAAATCTTTAAACAAACATTTATCATTATAATTATCTCTTGAATGAATAAACCTACCAGTTATCCCATTACTTTCATGAGAAAGTAGAAATTTTACAAGATTTGTTGGCTCCTCAATTGATACTGTTGTTTTAACAATTCCTCCACTCAGAATTACATTTTCAAGCATTTTCGTTTTGACTGCTCCAGGAGCTATACAGTTGATTTGGGCATTCTTGTAGCCTAAATCCTTAAATTCATCTGCCAATGTTTCTGTCAATCTAACTACAGCAACTTTGCTTAGTGCATAAGGCAAGAATTTTGGGTAACTGTATGCAGCCCCTCCCCCAGCAAAGTTAACAATTTTTATTCTTTCATTTTTATTATTAATCTCTGCAATCATTTTTATCATATTAAAAGTTCCTATTAGATTTACTTCATATACGTGTTTAAAATCTTTTTCTGACAACATATTAAAATATTCACTTTTTCCAAGAATGCCAGCAGCATTGACTAGACCATTTGGTTGGTGAGTCGAAAGCTTTTCTTTAAGGACAGAGACAAAGTTTGTGCATGAAACATCTCCTTTAAAGGCAATTACCTTTTTTTTTGATATTTTTTTTATCTCATTTTTTGTTTCGAAAACTTTATCTGATTGGGATACTAAATAAATACGATCTATATGATTGGATTTACTTAATTCGAATGCAATATTTTTTCCAATTCCTTGGCCAGCTCCAGAAATTAGTATATTCATATTAAATTGGTGCCCAGGGCCGGACTTGAACCGGCACGAAGTTTCCTTCGAGGGATTTTAAGTCCCTTGTGTCTACCAATTT
>MDTG01400826.1_pt1 | contig 21289 bp, 20 predicted proteins | sample 811421 | NCBI WGS metagenome assembly MDTG01 (sample SAMN05326645, study PRJNA326480) | marine metagenome | isolation source: seawater | place: Pacific Ocean: South East | collected 2011 | reverse complement strand
CATTAAAATTTTTTTTTAATAGATATCCACAGAGGTGGTAACCGATAAATCCTGAGCTACCTGTTACTAAAATTTTTGTGGACATAAAAATTATATATTTTGTTTATTATAAAAACTTATATATAAATATAATCATCCTAATTAACTATAAAAAAATTTTATGATAATTAAAACCTTAAATAATATAAAGTTTTTTGTTAGTAAGTTTAATTTATATTTAAGATACAAGAAAAAAAAATTTTTTTTGGGTCTTAAATGGATTTTTTTTGGAAGAGAAATCAGTAACTTTAGTTATGAAATAAATAATATTGATGAAATACTTCATACCTGCCAAATTATAACTGACAGCGAAATACACAAACTAAAAAATATTTTAAATGAAATTAATTTTGAAAATACAGAATTTAAAGATTTTTTTTCTGATAATTTTTTCAATAATTACGAAAAAAAAAATATTTTTGGTAGACGACTACTTTGGTACATTTTAGTTAGAAGTTTAAAACCTAATTTAGTTATAGAATCAGGGGTAGATAAAGGATTAGGGTCTGCTTTAATGATCTACGCTCAATACAAAAATACGCAAGAGGAAAAAAATAAAAATTTTGAATATGTTGGTACAGATATAATAGAAAAAAAAAACTTTGTTTTTAATTTTAAAAATTCAAAATTTAAAATGTACAAATTTATATTTGAAGATACTCTTAAATTTCTTCAGAATTTTAATGATAAAAAAAAGATAATATATATTTCAGATGCTGAACATAATTATGATTTTGAACTAAAAGAATTTAATTTAATTAAAAAAAATTTAATTGATAATTCTGTAATTATATCTGATAATAACACAGGATCACTCTCATCTTTTTCAATTAAAAATAACAAAAAATTAATTTATTTTCACGAAGAATCTAAAAATTTTTGGTATGGTGGTGGAACATCAAGTGTAAGTTATTTCTATTAATTTAATGTTAAATATTTTGATTTTTTAAAAATTTTGTATTCTATTATCTTAAGTTTTATAAGATTAATTAAATTAAAATATTTTTTGTTTTTGTGATTATACTGGGTCTTGTTAAATTTAAGTTTTTTTATATTCTTTTTAATAGACAGGGTATAAGGTAAATATATTCTATTAAGTATATCATTGGGTAAATTTTTTAAATGGTGCAATAGTACTAATTTATCATTAATTATTTTGAAACCATGAAAATGCCAAGCTATAATTTTTTTAAAATTTATTTTTTTATAGTTCCAAGTTGATCTAAAATAATCGTTATCAGAAATATAAATTTTGCTCTTAAATCTATCATAAATATTATCTAAATATTTTTGATCTCCCATGCGTCCTCTACTTGGTTTTGCATAGCACCATTTAATACATTTTTTTTCCCATATTTTTCTAATTTTTTCGCTACCTTTTTTTTTAAAAGTCATAAACTGTACGCAAAATTTCCCAAAATCTTTTTCTTTAAATTTTTGATCCTCATTAAAGTCATGCTTGGTAAATAATATTTGCTTATTAGTTTTTATAAAATTATCAATTAAAAATTTAGGGTTCTTAAGAAAATACATATCAGCGTCTACATAAGTAATAAATTTGATGTTCTTTTTTAAATCAAAAATAATTTTTGGAGACATCGGAGTAATTGTCCAACAATACTCAGCTATTGATCTTTTTTTCTTGAGTGAAATTAATTTTTTACTCTCAAAATCGTTAAAATTAATTGGTTTAAAACTTTTGAATTTAAATTTATTTATTTCATTAAAGCTTTCCTGATCTAAACAGATGGCCCATAGTTTAAATTTTATTTTAAATTTTTTCAAAGAATTATGAAGTGATATTGCTTGGGGTAAATATAAACTGTTAAAAATAGTTACAAAATTATAAGTCATTTATAAAAGTAAGCCTTAATTTTTAAAAAAAATTTGAATTTTTTCACAAATATATTTGATCTCTTTGTTAGAATGTTCTTCAGAAATTGGAAGACTCAAAATTTTGTTACCTAATTTATAACTGTTTTTCATTTTTTTATTATACTTAAAAAATTTTAAATCATTTAACATATAGGGGTAATGTATCATCGTTGAGATATTATTTTTTTTAAGAAACTTTTGAAGGCTATTTCTTTGACTGGTTCTAATCACAAATTGATGGTAACAGGAAAATTGATTTTTTTTTAAATTGAAAAGTTTAATTTTTTGAATATTAGATAAATTTTTATAATATAAATTTGAAATTTGTCTTCTTCTATTAAGTTGTCTTGAATAATTTTTTAGTTTAATTCTTAATATTGCAGCTTGTATTGTATCTAATCTTGAATTGTAAGCCGAAAATTTATGATCATATTTTTTTAAAGCCCCATGATTTCTTGCTCTCATAACATATTCGTAATATTTCTTATTATTTGTTACTATTGCTCCTCCGTCTCCAAAACAGCCTAAATTTTTCCCTGGAAAAAAACTGAAAGTCCCAATGTCTCCAAATGTACCAACATGTTTAGAGTTTATTTTTGTACCATGCGCTTGGGCACAATCCTCAATTATTTTGATATTTTTGTTCTTTATGATGTTTTTAATTTCATATAGATTTGCTGGGTTTCCATATAGATGTACCGGCATTATAAGCTTTGTTTTGCTCGAAATTTTTTTTTTTAAATCTTTTGTGCATATTGAATAATCATCTAAGTTAACATCGCAAAAAATAATTTTTAAATTTTCTCCAACAACTGACTCGGCTGTAGAAATCCATGTATTGCATGGAACAATCACCTCACTTCCCTTTTTTAAATTTAATGATTTTACTGCCAAATATAAAGCGTCAGTTCCATTGCCCAATGATACACAATATTTGGATCCTGTAAATTTTGCAAACTCGTTCTCAAACTTTTTTACCTCCTCACCACCTACAAATTGATTTTTTTCAATTAAAGAATTTATTTTTTTTTTTATTTTTTTTTTGTAAGGTGTAAGTTTATAAAGATCGGTAAATTTTATTTTCATTTTTTTTTAAATATAATATTGAGTTTATAATTATCATCAAATTTTTTATTTAAAACCTTAAAACCAGTTAAAATACTATAAATTTTTTTTAACGATAAATTTTTATAAGGATAGAAAACAAGTTTATTTTTGTTGGATGGCAAATTTTCAACAAAAGGTACATTTTGACGAAAAGTTGAGGCTTGTATCTTATGATTAATCATTTTCTCTGTATTTATTCTGCCTATAACTATAAGTTTACTTGCTAAACTTATTAAACTTTTTAATAATCTATAAGGTTGATTGATGTATTCTAAGCTTGCACTACAAAAAATAATATCAAATTTACCTGCTTCTAAAATATCTTTTTCATTAGATAAAAACTTACAATGTTTTAAATTATTTTTTTTTAAAATTTCAACTAATTTTTTGTTTTCAAATATTGTACAATTTAATTTAATTTTATATTTTTTTTTCAGTAAAATTATATTTTCACCTAAACCTCCTCCTACATCAAGAATCCGATTGGGCATTCTTCCATATTCTTTTTTAAAAACAAAAATTGTATTATATAAAAGATTAAATGAAGGGCTGTTAGTGAGATTAATATACTTTTGATTTTTAAGACTTTTAATTTTAAATTCATTTATTGAATTTGACTCATAATGACTCATTAGTAAAAATCTTGAAAAAAAATAAGCACTTGTGTAGGAGCTAAAACTTATAATATTTAAAAGTTTAACTATAATTCTTGATAATATCGATTTTTTTTTTATTAAATTATTTTTGGAAATAATTTTGTTAAAAAAAATTTTATTTTCTTTAGTATTGTAAGGGAAGAAAAAATTTACTTTTTTTTTTATAAAAAAATTCTTATCGATATTTTCAAACGAATTATATTCATTAGGTTGATTTTCTGACAAATTATCAAAACCAATATTTTTAGATAATGAGGATGTAGGTGATAAGCAAAGTCCCTCTTTTTTAAAGATATTTGCATACCAAAATACTGCCCAAGTATTTATTGCTCCTGACTTATTTCTAAGTATTTGTGACCAATAGTTAATTTTATTATTCATATTAAATCTAAAAATATCTTGAGAGGAAAAATTATTTAATATTTTTTTAGTATTTTTATTATAATGTTTCCATCTATCTGACCAAGTTCCCCAACCCCAACAATTCATTAATCTTGTAAAATAAGTATTTGATTGACTATTTAATTTTCCAAAATCATAATTCCAGGAATTTATATGCCATACTTTTTTATTAGATTTAAATTTGTTAAGTGCTTTATTCATATAGTCTAAAAAATTAGCTGAAACTATAATATCATCTTCTAAAACTATAATTTTTCCGTATTTTCTAATGATCGAACCTACGGCATGGGTAATATTTTTCGACAATCCATAATTTTTTTTTCTTAAAACTATTTTAATTTTTTTAAATCCACGAATTTTTTTTATATAAGCTCTTACGTTGGTTACATCCGGTCTATCAATTTCAGATTTAAAATTATCCGAAAAAATATATAAATTTGAGTACTTTGAAAGTTTATTTAGTCTTAAATACTTAATTGTTTTTTTCAAAGTTTCTAAACGTGTATATGTAAAAATTACAATAGGTGCTAAGTTTTTCATTTATTTGAAATTTGATACTTTTTTAAATCAATTCTGGTACATATTAATAGAGTTATTTACAATATCTATGTTTACTGTATAAGAAAAATATAAAATTATGAAATCACTTAAAAACCAGATTAACAATTTTATCTTTCCTGTTCTGCAATCTATCGCAATAAATGTGTCAAAATTTAACGCTTTTTTGTACAAAAAAATGAAACATATCGACTGGCATAAGGAAAATAATACCGAATTTATGGATCATGATCAGGATTATTTTTACCAGGCACCCTATAGAGGAAATTGGTTTTTTTTTGACAGAGGTGTTTTACCAAGATTGGAAACAAATTTTTTATTTGAAAATGAGGAATTTAAAAACTTAAAACCAAAAAAAAAATTAAATGTGTTAGATTTATGCTCTGGTGATAGCTATTACTCGCAGTTCTTTTATTTTGATATTGCTGATTTAATAGTATCAATTGATATCGATCAAAAAGCTTTAAATAGAGGAAAGAAAAGATTGAAAAATCATAATTATCTTCAAAAAAATCATCATTTTATTAATGCTGATATTGAAAAACTAACAATCAAAGAAATTGTGGAGAAAAACTTAAAAGAAAATATTCATTTTGACGTTGTGTTATTTAATGGTGCCATTGAGCATTTTGATCAAAATCAAATAGATTTTATTTTAACATCGGTTATTGAAAGTATGAAAAAAGTAGGCTTATTCTTTTGCTATACAATTGTAGAAAAGGAAGAGCCTGGTGAACATTTTCATCATCATGAATTTTTTTTTGAAAATAAAGAACATTTAGAAAATATTATTAAAAAGTATTTTAATTCAACAAAGACATATGAAAATCTAGTTAATGGTAGGCATAATATTTATTGTTTAGGTTTAAAAACCAAATAATAAAAAATATGAAAACTTTTCGAAAAATCTAATATAAAAATGAATTTATTAATAACAGGAGCTCTAGGTCACATAGGAAGCTATTACCTTACACATGTACATAAAAATAAAAATATTAATAAAATTTACATAATTGATAAAATTGATGAAAAGGTTTTAAATCTTATTAATCTAAAAATTAAAAAAAAAATTTACTTTTTTAATCAGGATTTAAGTAAAGAAAAAATCAGTATTCCAAAGAAAATAAATATAGATGTTTTAATTCATTTAGCATCTATTACAGATGCAGCAGCTAGTATTAATAATAAAAAGGAGGTGTATAGAAATAATTTAAATTGTTTTAAAAACGTTTTAAATTTTTGTAAAATAAGAAATGTAAAACTTATTCATATATCATCAACTAGTGTTTATGGCTCCCAAAGTTTATATGTTGATGAAAATTGTAAAGAACTAAGACCGCAAAGTCCCTATGCTCATGTAAAAATAAAAGAAGAGAAAATTTTAAACAAAACACAAGAAAAATTTAAGTTTATAAGTTTGAGATTTGGAACAATAGTGGGTCCATCTAGTGGTATGAGGTTTCATACTGCAGTGAACAAATTTTGTATGCAAGCTTATATTAATGTACCTTTGCATGTTTGGAAAACGGCTCTAAAACAGTTTAGACCATATTTATCATTAAAAGATGCATTTAAGACTTTAAATTTTATTATTAAAAATAAAATATTTGATAGAGAAATTTATAATATTGTATCAGAAAATATGACTGTTAAAGACATAATAAAAAAGATAAATAGACATAAAAAGACTTCTGTAAAATTAGTAAATGAAAAAATTATGAATCAATTATCGTACAAAGTTAATTCTTCAAAAATAAGAAAGCATGGATTAACTTTAAACTCTAAAATAAGTGAGGATATCGCTGATACTTTTAGATTATTAAACAAAAGAATATAAGATATGAAACTAGAAATAAAAAAAAGTAAAACATTTTCTGATAAAACTGGATCTTTAATTCCATTTTATAAAAGTGGTATTCTTAAAAATTTTAGTCTTGTGAGGTTTTTTTTTGTTTATGGAAATAAAAAATATTACAGAGCAAATCATGCACATAAAAAATGTAATCAAATTCTTATTCCATTGTATGGTAAAGTGCAGGTTGATATTATAAATAAAAAAGGTAAAAATAAAAAATTTATTTTAAGCCATAAAAAAAATAATTACTTAAATGTTCCCAAAAAAAATTGGATTAGACTTAAATTCCATCATCAGGATAGTATATTATTAACACTATGCGATTATAAGTACGACAAAAAAGAATATATTCAATCTAAAGAGGAATTTTTTGATTTTGTAAAATGAAATGTAGAATTGACAAAACCAAATGTGATATTTTTTTAGACTTGGGTAAGATGCCGATAGCTAATGGTTTCCTTAATAAAAAGAATTATAAAAAAGAGTTTTTTTACAAACTTAGATGCGCCTTTAATAAAAAATTAAGCTTATTTCAAATAGTTGATTTTCCAAGTCCAAAGAAAATGTTTAATAAAGATTACCCCTTTTACACATCAAGTTCAAAATTTATGGTAAATCATTTTAAAAATTTTTCTAAATTTTTAAAAAAAAATTATCTTAAGAAAAATTCAATATTAATCGAAATTGGATCTAATGATGGAACATTCTTAAGCAACTTCAATAAAAAAAACTCTATAGGTTTTGAGCCATCTACAAGCGTTCATAATGTTGCGTTAAAAAAAGGTATAAGAAGTATTAATAAATTTTTTAATTTAAAAAATATATCTAAACTTAAGAAGTATCACGGTAAAGTAGACTTAATATTTGGAGCTAATGTTTTTTGTCATATTCCAGACCAAGTAAATTTGATCAAATCTATTGATAAATTATTAAGTGAGAATGGTGCAATAATTTTTGAGGAACCTTATTTAGGATCTATGTATAAAAAAGTTTCTTATGATCAAATTTATGATGAGCATATTTATATGTTTTCATTGACCTCTATAAAAAAAATTTATGAAAAGTTTGGTTTTGAACTTGTAGATGCATATCATCAAATTACTCATGGTGGTTCAATGAGATATATACTTAGGAGAAAGAAAAATTTAAAAAAAAGTAAAAATTTAATGAATCTTCTTAATATAGAAAAAAAAAATAAAATAGATAAATTTTCTGCCTGCTTAAAATTTAAAAAAAATGTGATTAATTCAAAAAAAAAATTAAGATATAAAATTAAAAAAATGTTAGAAAATAAAAATAATATTTGTGGGTATGGTGCTACCTCAAAAAGTACTACAATACTAAATTTTTGTAATATAGATAACTCTATGATTGATTGTATCTTTGATACTACAGATGACAAAATAGGTAAAGTAACACCAGGCACACATATTCCTATAGTTGACTATAAACTGTTTAAAAAAAGTAAGTATAAACATGTATTTTTGTTTGCCTGGAATCATAAAAAGGAAATTTTAAAAAAAGAAAAAAATAGAAAAATTAAATGGTTCAGTCATCTAAATTAAAAAAGAAAACTATTCTAGTGACAGGTTCAACTAGTAGATTTTGTAAGTTTTTAAAAAATGATTTAAAAAATTATTCAGTTTATTTCACTAACAAAAAAAATTTTAATATTCTGGATTATAGGAAAATGAAAAGTTTTGTTAAAAATAAAAAAATTGATTACTTAGTCCATATTGCAGGCTTATCAAGGCCAATGAATATGCACGAAAAAAATATCAATTTAAGTATTAATCTAAATATCATTGGAACTGCAAACATAGTAAAACTTTGTAGTGATTTAAAAATAAAGTTAATTTATTTTTCAACAAGTTATGTTTACCCAGGGAAATTAGGAGGGTATAAAGAAAGTGATCCACTTTTACCTGTAAATAACTATGCTTGGTCTAAACTTGGTGGTGAAGCTTCAGTTCATTTATACAAAAATTCTTTAATTTTAAGGCTTTGTATGACTGACTATCCTTTTACTCATAAGAGAGCAATAAAAGGAGCTAAATCTAGTTTTATTTTTAATAAATCTGTCTCGAAATTAGTGCCTTTTTTACTAGATGAATATGGGGTTTTAAATGTGGGTGGTGAAGAGCGTGATATTTTTGAATTCTCCAGAAAATTTTTCAATAACAAAATAAAAAGTATACCACTTCAAAAAGTGAAAAATTTTCCAAAAAATAGTAGTATTAATATTCAAAAATTAAAAAATATTTTTCAAAAAAAAATAAAAATAAAAAATTTTAAATTTTAGTTTTTTTTTAAATCATATAATAAAATAACTTGAATAGTTTCAAAACATAAGTATTTTAATAGCTAATTAAAAATGGACTCTGAAATAGAAAAATTTAAACAAGAGGGTTATCTCGAACCCTTCAAAATTATTAAAAATCAAGATTGTAAAAAAATATTATATGATAGTTATATACCAAGAAAGTATTACACATGGGCAAAATCCATTCATGAAAAATCATTTGAAGTAACAGAACTTGCAACAAATTCTGATTTATTAAAAAAAATTAAAAGAATAATTGGTGAAAATATACTTTTATGGGGAAGTTGCTTTATAAGACAAGAGCCAGGTAATCAACATTCATGGCATTGTGACTTAGAATATGAAAATTGGGATGGAATTACAATCTGGATAGGTTTAAAAAATCTTAATGAAAAAACTGAGTTATCTCTTATTACCCACACTCACAAAATTGACACGTTTCCTCAAAAACTTGCAGAGAAAAATATAGATCTTAATAATAATAATGAAGTTTTAAACGAGGCTAAAAAAATTAATCCTAACTGTAAATTAAAAACTTTTATTCTTAATGAAGGTGAGGCTATAATTTGGAGTGGTAGAGTTTGGCATAAAACTATTAATTTAAGTCAAAAACCTAGGGAGTCAATAATACTTCAGTATTCATCTACGAATAATACAATTAAAATTCCAGAGGAGTATAATTATAAAAATATGAAATGGTTAAAATATTCTCCACCATGCTTATTAATTTCGGGTAAAGATAATTATAATAAAAATAAAGTTATAAATTTATCAGATTTAAAAATTGATAATTTTATTATTTCGTTTTTTAAAAAAAGATATTTTTTTATAAGATTTAATTTAAGCCTTATGCTTAAAAAAATACTCAAATAAGACCTCTATTATGATGTCAATAATTATAGTTGCATATAAACCAGAAATGAAAAAATTAATGAGTGTTCTGACTTTAATTGGAAAAGATTTAAAGGTAATAATAGTTAATAATTCGGAAAATTTAGATTTGAATAAAGTCAAATTTGATAAGAACGTAACCATTATTAATTCAAAAAATAATGGAAATGGTGCTGCAATAAACTTGGCATTGGGAAAAATTACAACTAAATATGCAATGTATTTAGATATTGATGTTGAATTTCAAAATGACTTTATTAAAAAAATTTCTTATCAAGCTAATATAATCGATAAATTTGGAGTCCTTGTCCCAGACCATGGTAATTTACGATCAAAAAATTTAAAAATTGAAAAATATGAGGGTGAAGCGTCAGTAATGCTTTTTAACTTGGATATTCTTAAAAAAAAAAATTTATTTGATGAGGCTTATTTTTTATATTTTGAAGAGCAGGATTTATTCCAATACTGTAAAAAAAAAAATATAAAAGTTTTTTTCTTATCTGGTTTGCAAGTAACACATCATAGAGCTTCTTCGGTCTCATATAAAGAGAAAAATTTATCTTATTTAAGATCTTGGCATTATACATGGTCAATGTTTTTTTATTATAAAAAAAATTTTAATTATTGGAAAGCGATAAAAAAAACTTTTTTAATTTTATTTAGTGATTTGTTTATGATTATTTTTTTTTTAATTTCTTTTAATATAAAATCTTTGAAAATAAGATTTTTCAGAGTATTTGGACTTATATCATCAATAGTAGGTTTAAAGTCTTTTTTAAGACCTTGATTATTTCTTCTTAAACAAATACCCGCCTGGTGAACTTGATATTAGATGATTGTGATTCAGAGTGTAATCAATTTTAAAATTATTATTACTTCTTAAAAATTCTTTTACAGCAGTCATAGGATTTCTTTTATTACTCCAAGGCCTAGGTCTATATATTTGATCTGGTATTTCATTAACTATTGTATCATCTGCAACGATATAATTATTTTTATTTAAAAATTTAGAATAAATTTTTAGTTCACTTAATACATGTTCGTGAGTGTGATTGCTGTCTAAATGTATGTAGAAATTTTTAAATTTTTTTAATTTTTTGGTAAGGTCTTTAATTAAATTTGGATCTGTGGAATCTTTTTCAATCAAAATTAGTTTATTATCACATTTTTTTTTTAATCTCCTTTTTAAAGAATTTGGAATAAACACATCTATACCAATAATTTTTTTTATAGGAATTACTTTTGACATGAGATTATAAAATAAAATTGATCCCCCCCAACATACACCTGTCTCTATAATTACCTCTGGTTTTGTTTTGAAAATTATTTCCTGTTGAGTTAGAATATCATCTGGAGTTTGTAAGATTGGCTCCCCCAACCAAGAATGTGTATAACTGAAATTTAATTTATCTGTTTCTATATATAATTTTTTTTTTAATTTTCTAATTTTTTGACTATTAAAGATTTTCTTCTTCCAAATCTTTTTTTTATTTAAAAACTGATTTAATGATATTATTTTTCTTTTATTCACTTAGTGATAAATTTATAATTTAGCAATTAATTAATTTATTAATATACAATTTTTTCTAATTAGTATAATCATTAATTCAAATGTCAAAATGCAATATAACCAAGCAAAAACTAAAATCATTTATGAGTTTTGGAAAAATGCCTCTTGCGAACGGTTTTATTGAAAAAAAAAATTTTCAAAAAGAAAAATTTTACGAGTTAAAAATTGGATTTAATGAAAAAATTTCTCTTTTTCAGGTGTTAGATATACCAAAGTTTTCAAATACAATTTACAAAAATTATCCTTTTTTTACTCATAAATCAAAATTTATGATTAATCATTTTAATAAATGTGCAAGATGGTTAAAAAATAATTTTCTAGAAAGTAAAACGAGCTTGATTGAAATTGGATCCAATGATGGAACAATGTTAAAAAATTTTAAAAATTCATCAATAAAAGCCCTAGGCATTGACCCATCCAAAAATGTTGCAAAATTTGCTAATAAAAAAGGTATAAAAACTTTAGATATATTTTTTAATAAAAAGAATATTTATAAATTAAAAAAATATCAAAATAGAACAAAAGTTATATTTGCTGCTAATGTATTTTGTCATATTAAAGATTTATTAGATGTAATTTATTGCGTTGACAATCTTTTGACTGAGGATGGCTACTTTATTTTTGAGGAACCATATTTGGGATCTATGTATAATAATGTTTCTTATGATCAATTATATGATGAACATATTTATATGTTTTCAATAAATTCTATTATGAAAATATTTAATTTGTATGATTTTCAATTAACTGATGTTATTCCACAAAATACTCATGGAGGTAGTATAAGATATATAATTTCAAGAAAATCAAAAAGTAAAGTAAAAAAAAATGTTTATTCCTTTTTAAAGTATGAAGATAAAAATAATATTTCAAATATTGATGGATGTATAAAATTTAAAGAAGACTGTATTGAGTCTAGGAAAAAAACTTTAAAAAAATTAAAAAAGTTAAAAAGTCAAGGTAAAAAAATTTGTGGCTATGGTGCAACCGCCAAGAGTACAACTGTTTTAAATTATTGTAATATTGGCCCTGAAATTATTGACTGTATTTATGATACCTCGGTCGAGAAAATAAATAAGTTTTCGCCTGGCATGCATATTCCAATTATATCAATGGATGAATTTAAAAATAATAAATATGATTTTTCCTATTTATTTGCCTGGAATCATAAAAAAGAAATTTTCCAAAAAGAAAAAGAATACTTAAAGCGTGGAGGTAAATGGTTATCTCACGTTAAAATATAATTCTAATAGCCTTTGCTTGTTATTCTATTTTTAATATGATGTGACGCAACGAGAGTCATATTTAAAAACCATCTACCACCATCTATATTTGATTTCACTTTGCTATTATTTTTATAAATACTATCAACGCCATGTGGCATTGAAGAATAAAATAATACCATATCTGACGATTTAACATGTTTATCTACTACAACTTTTTTCTTTTTTTTATTTAAAACATAGAAACCTCCCTTATCGTAATCCCTCCAATACTCAGTAATATAAATACCAGCTGTTACTTTTACTATTTTACTTGGATCAACGTGTCTGGATATAAATCCTGTTCCATATGGATAATTCATCAAATGAAATCTTTGTATGATTCCATTTTTAGGAGTGTTTTTCAAAATTTTAGTATGATTGTACCCATTGATTCTAATGACTTTATTAAATATTGGTTGAACTAATTTAACAAGATTAAATTTATCTTTGTTCCAAGGAAAAAAATACCATGATCTATTTGAGACAATATATCTCTTATCATCTTTTTTTACATTTGTTGGTGCCTCGGCTTCATAATAAATATTTTTAATGCCTTGAACCATTTTAGTTGTTTTTGATTTTTTTTGTTTAGAACTATCAATTTTTTCACATATTTTTAAAAGTTTATTCTTGTTAATTGCCTTTCTTATTATAATTATATTTCCGTCAGTAATTAGTTTTAAAAGCCTTTCACTTTTTAACTTTTTAAAATTAGCTAGTGAAACTTTTTTAATTTTTTTAAAAAATACTTTTTTCATTTTTAAATTTATTTAATTTCATTTGGTAAATTTAGCAAACCTAATGTTCCGGAAGTCTCTAGGGTAAATAAAATCTTGTTTTTATCCAAGATTATTAAATCTCTAATTCTATTATTTATATCAAAAAAACTGTGATTATAAATCTTCGTATAATCTTTATCAGTAAACATAAAATGAATTGACATATCTCCCTCTGAAGGTTTATTTCCTAAGGCTCCGAAAATCAGTAATTTTTTGTTATCCTCCGAAATAATATTATCATCAACTTTCACTATTTGAGAAATGCCTATAGATGGAACAAAATATTTTAAAGGTTCAATAAATCCAAATTCTGCATGTGATTTTTTTAGAGGAGCAATTTTATAAACATCTTGACTATTATCTCTTTTTTTAAAACCGTAATGTTCTCCATAAGAAGATATTGGCCATCCATAATTATTAATGCCATTTTTTAAATCATTAATATTTATTTCATCTCCACCTTGGGGGCCGTGCTCTGAAGAAATAATCGTTGAATTAACATCATCAAAAAATAAGCCCTGAACATTTCTGTGTCCTAACGAGATTATCTCAAAGCTATTTTTATTTTTCTGATTTGGGTCTAGCATTAAAATTTTACCAAAAACACTATTAATATCTTGAGCTTTTGATCTATCTAAAAATTCACCGGTAGAAAAAATTATTTTATCTTTAAATTTAAACATTCTTCCACCAGAAGAGTGTGGTTGAAACCATTTTATATCAGGACTAATACATTCAGTAGGTGAGAAATAATCTCTAAATATTAGCCTATCATAATTGATCTCTGCTTTTAAAATTGATGTGTTAAAACATTTGCCATTAACTTTTTTAATGTAAGAGATATAAATATAATTATTCATTATATATAAGTCTTTTATCCCATATTTTGAATTTGTATAAAATTCTTTATATTTAATAATTTCTTTCAAATTACTTTTTATAATTTTACTTTTGAAATTATCATCATCGAGTTCAAATTTATTAAAATACTGGAAATATCCATCAGCCGATACAATAATAATATTATTCTCATGAAGTTCTAAATAACTTGCACCTGATTGCGCTCCGCTGGCTTTTTTAACTTTAATAAAATCATCAGTAAATATTTTAAAAATTAATTTATTATCTTCTAAATTAAAATTAAGATTCTCGACTTTATAAAACATTCCAAAACCTAATTTTTCAGGTATACTTGATATAAAGGAGTTAGATTGATCAAGCTCGTCACTTAATTTGTTAATATGCTCATCTTTTCCCTCAATTTCAAGTCTCAAAGCCTCGTTTAAATTTTCTATCTGATTGATATATTTACTTTGAAAAAAATATTTTTTCGTAAAATTTTTAATCAGAGGGTTAAATGATTGATAGGTAATTGCTATTACAACTATTATGAAAAAACCAATAATTGGAATAATTATTTTTCTATTCATTTATTTAGCCTTTAAAATCATCTATATTAAGTACTTTATCACAAAAATATAAAGTATCTGATTTGTGCGTAGAGATTATTAAAGTTTTCTTCTTGTGAAAATTATCTTTTATGTCGCTTAAAATTTCATTTTCTGTACTTTTATCTAAAGCAGAAGTCGCCTCATCAAAAATAATTAGATCAGCTTTTCTATAAATTGCTCTTGCCAAAATTATTCTTTGTCTTTGACCACCAGAAATGTTTTTTCCATCTTCACCAATATTAAAATCAAATCCATTTCTTTTGTCGTTAACTAATTTTTCTAGTTTTGAGAATTTGATTGCCTCTTTTACTCTATTCATATCTACGTCGCTCGGATTTTCTGCAAAAGCAATATTCTCTATAATAGAACCATTTAATAAATAGTTTTTTTGAGAAATATAACTTATCTTATTTTGCCAACTATATAATTTTTCCTCACTTAGATGATCATCATCCAATAAAATTTTTCCTGTTAATGGAGTCAATATTCCACAAATTAAATCAAGAAGTGTTGATTTTCCACTTCCAGAGGAACCCATAATTCCAATTGTATTATTTTTTTCTATAACTAAGTCTAAATCATTAAAAATTTTTTTTGGACTATTTATATTGTAAGAAAAAGAAACTTTTTTTAAATAAATTTTTTTGAAATCAATATTATTAATAGTCTTATCTATACTTTTTTTCTCCTTAAAATTTGATATCAAATTTTGGACTCTTTTAATTGTATCAACTTTAAAATATAGACCACTTGATTGATAAATAATTCTTGTTACTGAGGGTATTGCCCTCAAGATTAAAGCAACTGTAAAAGTTAAAATAACTATAATATCGTTAAAATCTTGATTAACGAGTGATAATACAACAATTAAACTTGCAATACCTGCAACCAAAACTATCTCTATTAATAATTTTGGCACTTCCACGAAAAAACTATTTTTTACATTGACATTGGCTTGTACTGAAATATTTTTACTAAAATCGTTTACAAAAAAGTTTTGTTTTTTTTGTAAAATAATATCTTTAATGCTTCCTAAGCTATCTAGATAGTTATTTAAAACTTTTTCATTATAAAAATTAATTAATTCGCCATATTTTTTAAATCTGTCTTTGAAAATTTTTAATATTACATAAACAAATATGAGAGAAAAAATTGTTATAGTCAAACCAACGTAAAAATTACTGTAATAAATAATTGATAATATTAACATTAAAATAAGTCCTTCTATGGCGATATTAATGAAATTTTCTAAAACTATTATGTACTCTGCTAAAATTCCTAAATTTCGCATGATCTGAGGTTTATTATTTTTTAAAAAAAAATCGTAAGATTGATTTAAATAATTTGAAAAAACTCTAGAGGAAAAATTTATTTGAATATCATACAAGAAACGCTTTTTGAAATAAATTAAAAAAGCGTTAAAGATATTTTTTAAAAAGAAAAAAAGTACTAACATTGCCAGTAAAAAATATATTTGTTGATTTAAAGTATATTTTTCAAAAAAATCAAAATTTAAATATGATAGTTTCTCTGCTGAAAAGATAATTTTAATTATTGGTAAAAGAACACTCAAAGATGCAAGTTCTAAAATAAGAAGAATTGCGATAAAAAATACTATCCAAAAAAATTTTTTTTTCTCATTTGAATTTAAATTATTTAATATTGCTAAAAAAAGGTTCAATTTATTTATTTCATTAACTTTTCAAGTTTTGGTTGAAAATGGTTTTTGTGGTCTTCAAATTTTTTTGGTGAAAAAAAATAGTTTGTAAGAGCATATCTTGAGCTATTTTCAATTGGCTTACCTCTATGAAGAAAACTTGTATCAACTAATATTAAAGTGCCAGCTTTTGCCGTCAGCTCGATAATTTTATTTTTTTCATTCTTTAATATTGTCAAAATGTCTTCATGAGAAAATCTAGTGCTTGGAAATTTATTTTTTAATTTTAAAAATAATTTAATCATAAAAAAATTTTTATTTGAATTTTTAATTAGTTGAAAAGGACCATTACTAGAGTTTACATCATTTAGATATAAAATTGATTTAAATTGTTTCGAATACGAATCCTTATGCCATCCCGCTCCTGAACCCCTATTTTTATCTTTAAAGACTGTTCTGTTCGCCATAACCATAAAAAGACCAATTTTGTGTTTAAGGTAGTGCTCGCCAATTTCTTGACTATAATTTACAAAATTTTCTAAAGCCTTTTTCGTGTTGATAGATATATTTTCAGCTCCGAAAATTCTATTGTCCGAATCCGTATCATCTTTCCAAATATATTTAGGATTATCCAGTATAAATTTATCTATAATGTCAATTAATTTTGAACACTCTGTTTTAGAGAGAAAATTAGGTATTATCACATATCCATTTTTTCTTAATGAATACAAGAAATTTTGATCTTCAATACTTGGATTATTTGTAAATATTTTTTCATTATCTTTATCTTTACTAACAAAATATTGGTATTTTTTATATCTTATAAAGTCTTTTAAGAAAGCACTGTTCATTTATTTAAGACAAATATTAATTTAAGGTCAAAATTAATTTACAAATTTTTTATATAATTTCAACAAATTTTGTTTTATTGAGAGTGTTTTAGATATAAATATTTAGGATTTACACTAAAAATTGAATAGATAAGTTAGTTTTTATTTATGACAGATTTAACAATAATTTTACTACTTAAAGATAGGCAGGAATATAATTACAGATTTATAAGTCATTTTTTAGAAAATAGTTTAGATTTGAACTTATTTATTTCAGATGGTAGCAAAAAGAAGATAACACCAAGTATATCAAATCTTATAAAAAAAAATAAAAATATAAAATATTTTAAATATCCAGAAGATAATTCTTATGAAAGGTTTTATAAAAAAGTTAACAACTCATTAAAATCAATTAAAACAAAATTTGTTTTGTTTGCTGCAAATGATGATTTTATGGTTTATCAAAATATATTTAAGTGTCTTAGATTTTTGAAAAAAAATAAAAGTTTTATAGGCTCTGGGGGCACTATGTTGGGTTTTACAATGATTAAAAAGGGTTCAAAAGATTTTAAATTGTCAAATATTCATACTATTTATAAGAAAATTGATCTTGATAAAGAAACTAAATTACAGAGATTTAATATTTTTATGAATAATTTTTCTGATCTACCAAGAAATTGTATCATACAAAAAAAAGTTCTTGAAAAAAATTATAGTTTATCTAGTAAACTTTTTGGAAATGATATTGAGCTTAAGGATCATTTTTCAGCATTATTCAACGTTATTCACGGGAAAATAAAAATTTTTAATAAACCACTTATTTTACATCAAGCACATCAAAATTCTGAGGGTAATTTAAGATATAAAAATTTTTTACAAAATTACTCTGATAAAAATTTTATAAAAAATCTTTTTTTATTTGATAAAATTTTATCGAAAAAATTAAATTATAAAAAAAATTACGTTTTAAAAAACTATTTTCAAAAAGTAATTGGAAATGTTTTTAAGCAATTTTCTTTTAAAAATGAACCAAGTTCAAAAGAAATTTATAGTATTTTTTTAAAAAAATTGAAGAGAAAATTAGTTCGAAAAAATATAAGTAAAAGTTTACATGTTAATAATAAAAATTTAACTAGAGAAAATAAAAAAATAATAGATAAAATTGAAATTTTTTTAAAAAAAATAAATAACAATGAAAAGAAACTATAATTTAGAAATTTTAAAAAAAATAAAAAAAAAAAATATATCGATTGGTATTATTGGACTAGGCTATGTGGGATTAAAACTACTTATACAATTTGCTAATAAAAAATTTAATGTTTATGGATTTGATAAGGATTTAGAAAAAATCAAAAATTTAAAAAAAAACAAATCACCAATTTCATATATTTCAAACAAAGACATTTACAGAATCAATAATTATACAAAATATTTCAGTGATAATTTAAATAATATAAAAAATTGCGATTTTATAATTATTTGTTTACCCACACCACTTAATTCAAAAAATAAACCAGATTTATCACATATTAAAAGCTGTATGATGCATCTTCAGAATCATTTAAGAAAAGGCCAAGCAATAATTTTGGAAAGTACCACTTACCCCGGCACAACAGAGGAAATAATATTAAGTAAACTTAAAAAATTTAAGATTGGAAAAGATTTTTTCGTTGGTTACTCGCCTGAAAGAGAGGATCCAGGTTCAAAAAAATTTAGCTTTTGGAATACTCCAAAAATCGTGTCTGGTTACTCAAACAGTTGCCAAATAATAGTTGAAAGTCTTTACAAGAAAATTGTTAAAAAAACTGTTAAAACGAGGAAAATTGAGTATGCAGAAGTAGCAAAAATATATGAAAATGTTTATCGTTCAGTAAATATTGCTCTTGTGAATGAATTAAAATTTATCTTAAAAAAAATGAAACTTGACATCAATCATGTGATTGATCTTGCAAAGACAAAGCCTTTTGGCTTTTCAGAATTTAGACCTGGTCCAGGTGTTGGCGGTCATTGCATTCCAATAGATCCATTGTATTTATCTTGGGCAGCCAAAAAGAAAGGTTGTGACACAAAATTTATAGAACTCGCATCAAAAGTAAATCTTGATACTACAATTAAAATTTTTAAAGGATTAAAAAAAATAATTCTAAAACAAAAAAATAAAAAAACTTTAATCATTGGATTGTCATATAAAAAGAATATTGGAGATACAAGAGAATCTGCTGGATTAAAATTTTTTACAAAACTTATGAAAGAAAATATAAATGTAAAATTTTTAGATTATTTGGTTGAAAAAATTGAAGTCAATGGGAAAATTTTTAAAAGTATTAACTTAAAATATAAAAATTTGTCTAGATTTGGAGTTGTTATTATTTGTAGCGATCATGATTTCTATAATTATGAAAAAATTTTAAAAAATTCAAATCTAGTTATTGATGCAAGAAATAGATATAAATTTGATCATCCAAAAATTATTAAAATTTAATTATTTAGCTAAAAAGTGTTTTAGAAAAATTTGAATATTATTTTGCTTTAATCTTAATTTATTTTTATGGGTTATTAGACTCGAGATTTCTTTTTTAAAATCAGAAAAAGTATCTGACACATGTGCAATCTTATATTTTTTCAATCCATTAAAATTAAAAGCTTTATTTTTAGCATATTTTAAAATTAATGGAAAACAAGAATAATTTATTGAGTCAAAAATTAGAGATGTTCCAATAATGAAACACGATATTTTAGAATCTGAAAATGATTCTTTTAAAGATTTTTTATGTGGAAAATGAAACTCGATATTTTTATTTTTCGGTATTTTATTAAAAATTATTTTATTTGATAACCCATCAGGATGGAGCCTTATAATAATTTTTATATTTGGGAATTTTTTTAAAAAATAAAGTATCATATCTGCAAAATAATAAATCACATTCTCAGTCAAGCTCTCTTTTTTTGAAATTGTAGGCACACCAAATAATACTTTACTTTTATTATCTAAATTGTAAGACCGACTTTTATTTTTAAGTAACTCATATTTTTTTACAATTTTTTTAGATTTAAAAAACTCTCCAGTCATTTTGCTATCAACCAAGTAAATAAAATCATATAAAAAATTTTTTAAAAAAAATTTTGAATTTTTTGGGTAAAATAGAACTGGACTAATCCCATGTTGTATACAAAAACATTTTATATTTTTTTTTTTGCAAATTTGAGCAATAAGAGCATCGGTAACACTATCGCCTTCAACAACATATATTTTTTTTGGTTTATAAAACTTAATTATTCTTTCAAATAATTCTATTTTTTTTTTTAAAACTAAAAAATCACCATTCTCATCACTTTTTATTAAATTATTATTTTCTAAAAAAAAAAGAAATTTTTTCACTATAAAGTAGTTTTTATTATTATACTTTAAATATGAGTTACTTTTAAAGTCCTGAATGATTGCAATTTTATTTTTTGATTTAATATTTATTATATCAAGTGCTTTTTGAATTTTGTATCTAGTGTTTGAAACTATCATAAAATCAGTTTTTTCTTTTTTTAGAAAAATTTTTAAAATAGGTAATTTTAAAATTAAATTTTTGATTAAATTAAGTATTTTTAAATCTTTAGGATTTTTATAAACACCTCTTTTTTCAGTATAATACAATCTATAAAGTGCTTGTGTAAGATCATATCCTTTATAAAAAACTAGTTGTTTCGATATCCTCTTAGTTTTCTTTTGTATACTTAATAAAATTTTATTGTACATAAGACAAAATTTAAATATTAGTATTATAATTTTTCTAAAATTAATTAAAGGATTAATCTTAAATTAATTATTATAAATGAATAAAATTTTAATAACTGGGGGGGCTGGGTTTGTAGGTAGTCATCTGACTGAATTTTTATCAAAAAAAAATAAAGTTGTTGTAATAGATAATTTATCTCATGGTAATAAAATACAGGAAACTAACAAAAATATAAAATTAGTAAGGGGTGATGTAAGAGATTTTGAATTGATGAAAAACTACTCACAAAATTGTAAAACCATT
>MDTG01222563.1_pt1 | contig 21290 bp, 20 predicted proteins | sample 811421 | NCBI WGS metagenome assembly MDTG01 (sample SAMN05326645, study PRJNA326480) | marine metagenome | isolation source: seawater | place: Pacific Ocean: South East | collected 2011 | reverse complement strand
TTTATGAAAAATGACATCAATGGCTCTGGCATGATCATTCACAAATAACCAATCTCTTACGTTTTCTCCTTTTCCATAAACGGGAAGAGGCTTATTATTTACTATATTATTGATAAACAATGGTATTAGTTTTTCAGGAAACTGATATGAACCGTAATTATTGGAGCAATTAGAAATTACTACAGGTAATCCATAAGTGTCTGCAAAGGCTTTTACAAAATGATCTGAAGACGCTTTGGATGCTGAATAGGGCGAATGAGGGTCATAAGGTGTTTCTTCGGAAAAGTATCCTTCTTCCCCTAACGAGCCATATACCTCGTCAGTTGACACATGATAAAATAATTTATTTGTATAACTATCAATCCAACATTCTTTTGCCGCTTGTAATAAACTAAGTGTCCCCATGACATTGGTTTGAGCAAAAGAAAAAGGATCTTGAATAGAACGGTCTACATGTGATTCTGCTGCTAAATGAATTATATTATCAATTTTATATTCATTAAAAATAGTTTTGACTTTTTTGAAATCACATATATTGCACTTTACAAATGTGTAGTTTTCTTTATTTTCTACATCTTTTAAATTCTCTAAATTACCAGCATAGGTTAATACATCCATATTAATAATATGATATTTCGGATACTTATCCACAAGTAGTCTAATTAGGTGTGATCCTATAAAACCTGCACCTCCCGTTACTAATATATTTTTTTTCATATTATTTTTTATTTAATTTTGAAATGGAAACATGTAAAGAATCTTTCCAATAGGGAATTTCAATATCGAAGTCTCTTTTAATTTTTGTCTTGTTCAATACGGAAAAATAAGGTCTTTTAGCAGCTGTAGTATAATCTTTTGTTTCGATTGGTTTTATTTTACAATTTACTTTTCCAAATTCTATAACTGCACAGGCAAAATCATACCAAGACGCAACACCTTCATTAGAAAAATGATATATTTTTCCTTTTGCACTTATTTTAGATTGATTTTTATACGATAGAATGTCAAGACATGCTTTTGCTAAATCACTGGCATTTGTTGGTGTACCCACTTGATCGAAAATAACTCCTAATTCTTCTCTATCGTTGCCAAGTTTTAACATTGTTTTGACAAAATTATTTCCATACACAGAATACAACCAGGAAGTTCTTATCACAATTCCATCTATATCAGAATTGATAAGTTTTAATTCTCCATTTCTTTTGGATTTTCCATAAACTCCGATTGGACTTACAGAATCTGATTCACTGTAAGGCATAAAATGGTCTCCATTAAATACATAATCAGTTGAGATGTGAATTAGTTTTCCATGTACTTTTTCTAATGCATTTACTAAATTTAATACTCCTTCTGAATTTACTTTTTCTGCAAATATTTCATCCTCTTCAGCCTTATCTACGTTAGTATAGGCCGCACAATTTATAACGGTATTTATATTATTTTCTGCAAAGAAAAGTTCTAATTTGTCACTATTGCAAATATCTAATTCTGGTAAATCCCTAAAAAAGAAATTATAATTTCTATAATTAAATGCTAAATCCTTTATTTCGGAGCCCAATTGGCCATTCGATCCTGTAACTAATATATTCATGTACTTAAAATTTGAAAGGTGAATCTAAGTCTTTAAAGAACGATAAATTGTTGTCTTTATCTGATAGTTGGACTTCATTTTCAGTTAAAATCCAATTGATATTTAAATCTTTATCATTGTATTTAATACCAGAATCATATTCCGGAGCATAAATATTATCTACTTTATACGCAAAAATTGCTGTTTTGCTTAAAACAGCAAAACCATGAGCAAAACCTCTGGGAACAAATAATTGTTTTTTATTTTCTCCAGACAATTCTATTGCCACATGCTTTCCATAGGTTGGAGATCCTTTTCTAATATCCACCGCAACATCCAATACACTCCCCTCAATACAGCGAACTAATTTCGCTTGACTGTAGGGAGGTTTTTGAAAATGTAAACCTCTCAACACCCCTTTAGAGGATTTAGACTCATTATCTTGAACAAATTTTACTGGGAGAACATTTTCTTCAAACTTTTCTAAATTAAAAGATTCAAAAAAATAGCCTCTATTATCTCCAAAAACTGAGGGCTCTATAATAATTATGTCTTGTATTTTTGTTTTAATAAATTTCATTATTCTTTAGATAATTTTAAAAGATATTGACCATACCCATTATTTTTTAAAGGCTCTGCTAATTTCTTCAACTGCATTTTGTCTATGTATTTCATTCTAAAAGCAATTTCTTCTAAACAGGCTACTTTTAATCCTTTACGTTTTTCAACAGATTCTATAAATCGACCTGCTTCTAATAAAGAGTCATGTGTGCCTGTATCTAACCATGCAAAACCTCTACCTAGTAATTCAACTTTCAAATTATTTTGATTAAGATAAGCCTGATTCACAGATGTAATTTCTAATTCTCCCCTTTTAGAGGGTTTTATATTTTTAGATATCTGAATTACTTCATTAGTATAAAAATATAAGCCCACAACTGCATAATTGGATTTTGGGTTTTCAGGTTTTTCTTCAATAGAAATTACATTACCTGCATTATCAAATTCAGCAACACCAAATCGTTCAGGATCCTTCACATAATATCCAAAAACAGTAGATTTCCCCATTAAAATATTTTTAGTAGCACTTTTTAACATTCCAGAAAAACCAGAACCATAAAAAATATTATCTCCCAATACTAGACAAACACTATCATTTCCGATAAATTCCTCTCCTAAAATAAAGGCTTGTGCTAACCCTTCTGGTCTAGGCTGTTCTATATAAGATAATTTTAATCCCAACTCAGACCCTTCGCTCAATAGTTTTTCATAATTTGACAAATCTTCAGGTGTAGATATAATCAAAATTTCTTTAATACCTGCCAGCATTAACACAGACAGAGGATAATAAATCATAGGTTTGTCATACACGGGTAGTAACTGTTTAGAAACTCCTTTAGTAATTGGGTATAATCGTGTACCACTACCTCCAGCTAAAATGATTCCTTTCATAATTTTAGTTTTTGTTATGCATAAATAAAGTACTGTATTCTTTAGAAATAAATTTCCAAGAATATCTAGCTTCTGCAATAGCATTCATATCTTTTGCTATTATTTTTAACTCATTTTGATTTACACTTTTTAAAACTGACACTAAATCATTTGAATTATTAAAATAATAAGCTTTATTATCGGTCGTTTCTTTGTTGTATTGAACTCCATATGCAATTATGGGCAGCTTTAATTGCATAGCTTCCACTAAAGATGGATTTGTACCTCCAGCACTGTGTCCATGAATATATATATTACAATTACTTCTCAACTGATTTAAAACTTTTTGATTATATATAGGGTCTAGTAAAAAAATATTTGCAAAACTTAGATATTTTTTTCGAAGTTTTTTTCCATATTCACTATTCTTCCAGTTACCAACTATAATTATATTTTTATCTGAAACCATAGAAAACGCATCTAAAATAATATGAATGTTATTTTCAGGCTCAATTCTGCAAACTTTAAAACTGTAATCCTTTTTTATAGCAGGATATTTCTCTATCAAATTATTATCAATGGATTCTTTGGTTACATGATCTGATCCGTATGCAATTAAATGGCTATTGACTGAATATTCTTTTATAACATAATCTTTAATAACTTTATTATCTGTAATTAATTCATCCGCAAATTTAACAGCTATCTTTTCAGATAATTTTAAAAACCACTTTGCTAATCCTCCCCACTTTGCTCTTTTCCACTCTAAGCCATCTATATTTACAATTATTTTATTTTTACTTACCAATTTTACAATTGGCAGAACTATACATCCAGAAGTTCCCAAAATTAATAATATATCGGATTTTTTTAACGATTTAAATATAGAAATAATATCGTAAGGAATACTTTGAATACCATTTGCCTTTAAATTGATATATCTTAGTTTAGCTCCATTATGTTCATCTAATTTTGTATCATAGTTCTTCAAACTACAATAAACCGTTATGTCATAAATAGGGCTTAGATTTTTTGTCAAATACTCAGTAAGAGTTTCGAAACCACCATATTTTGAAGGTATTCCAACAGTCCCTATAATTGCAACTTTTTTGCTCATCTATCTAGTTGTTGTTAGTCTTATAAATTCCTAGTCTATTTTTAGCAGGACCACTTCTCATAGATTTACTTTTAATGATACTATTTTTTTAAAATTCCTGCCCAACCATTTTTAATATTAACATCACCTTGTTTGTCGCGAAACCAATCTGAAGTATCTGTTCAAACTCAATGTGGATATGAATGCGCTGTTAAATACTTAAATCCGTACTTTTCTTTGTTTTCTAGTAATTTTTAAAGTTTTATAATTTTCTTATAACTTTTAGTTAATACTTTAGAGAAATATAAATAAAGTAGTTTCTTCAAAGGTCTCAATAATATTATTCTTTTAAATTTAAAAAGCGATAATTTATTTTCTATTATTTTTTTATCAGCTAAGAAGCTATGAAACATCTTAACATTTTTTCCATGATTAGTTATTTTTTTATAAAACGTTAATAAACCATTTTTATTAGCGCCTAAAATATTATTATCATGCTGTCTATAAATACTTAAGGGAGATTCAATAAATATATAACTGCATTGGTTTAATAATATTTGTATAGATATATACCAATCGTGCATTGGGATTCTTTCATCATAATTTAAATCAAAATTTTCAATAACTTTTTTAGAAACAGCCATTGTATGACCAATAACAGGATTTGAAAAGAATATATTAGGAAGTCTAAAATCTCTATCAATTTTCCAAAAGTTACTATAAAAAGATGAAGAAATTGTTTTTAAATTTTCATCAGAAACTATCACATCGTGAAAAATGAATTCATAGCCTTTTGCAAAATAATCTATGACAATTTCATTTTTTTCTATATTCCAATAGTCATCTTGATCAGAAAGATAAAGTATATAATTTGAGTTTTTATAAGTTTCTTTAATTCTATTTATAGAATTAAAGAATGAATGGCAAACAGAAATAGCATAATCAAAACTTTTTAATTCTATATTTTTATACTTTTTTCTAAATTCCTCAATAATTTTAATAGTATTGTCCGAAGAATTATAATCATGTATTTCAATTTGATCAATTTTAATGGTTTGATTTAAAATACTGGATATCTGATCATATATATAGTTTTCACCATTATGACAACAGATCAAAACAATAGATTTTAGCATTTTATTTTCCGCCATAGACGTATGGAGATTGAATGATTAAAAAGAACAGAAAATATATTGAATATGGACTGAAAACGTAAAAGTCCTTAAAGTTACCAAGGATGATAATTAATAAAATAGCAATAGAAATTTCTTTAGTAATTTGATTCATTTTTTTTGATCTATTTACATATGATGCCATTAGAAATAAAGATGAAAAAAATATTATTGTAACTACTAAACCATATCCTATAATTAATCTAGTAATTCCGGGGTCATAGGAATTATAAATTAAAAGTTTAGGGCTTCCAAATATCCATCCGGATATCGGCATGCTAAAGTTAAAATGATTACTTAACAACTCATTTATGGTTGAATTATCTAGTATTGATTGATTAGAGTCAAATAATAAAACTAAAAAATTAGTTGACCATTCAAAATAGTTTAAAATAACACTATTAGAATTCATAAGTTGCATAAATAAAATTAACAACAATATTAATGAAATAGATAGCTGTTTTATCGTCCTTTTAGTAAACGAAAAATTCTTAAATATAAAATATACTAAATAAATAAGGGTTATAGCTAATCCAACTCTACCCAGAAAAGTAATATTTATTAAAAAAACAAAAAAACAGAAAACCGAAAAAACCTTATCTCTATTGGAAGTGGCCTCTTTATAATAATTTAATGCAATTATAATAAATATAGAATAAAGAGTAGAAGCGTATGAATAGCCATCATAAATTAGTCCACTTGGTCTAAAAATTGGATATTCAAATAATTTTGGATTACTGTGAATTATACTATAAAAAAAATTAGAAAAAGAGCTGCTTACTAGGCAAAGAATACTAAATATTGAATTCATTAGACCTAAGAGTAAAATAATTCTTAACATCTGAAATTGAGTTTTATCTTTAAATAGCCTAGTCCAAACAAGTTTACTTGACCAAAAGATAAATGGGATGAAGATTAATAATTTCAATAATCTTAAATTGGCTCCACTATTAACGGCCATACTTATTAATGCAAAAACAACAATAGTAATGTATGGGATAAAAAATATTTTTTTTGCAATAAAGTCACTCTTTTTTAGAAAAAAAGGGGAAAAAAAAAGAAAGTATCCAGAAAAGAAAATTTCATTTTTAAAATAAGGAAAGAATAAAAATATACATAAAATTATATATCTAAACATAATAAACTAAGTTTATTCATCTGAAATTTAGATGAGTATTGGTCATTATAATTCAAATAATAATTCTCTTGATTTGATTTAGAATATTTAAAAGCATTTAAAATTGAATTAGCATCAAAATCACAAGTTATCCCAAACTTGTTAGATAAAATAATTTCTTCCACTTCGTTGCCTTTACAAATTGCTAGAATAGGTAGTTTATATTCAATATAATCAAAAACTTTACTTGAAATATAAGTTTTCTGTCCCTGTACTCCAATTAATAATCCGAAGTCGTAATTGCTAAATGTAGATTCTCTTTGATTTCTTAATATTGGCTTTTTAAAGTTTACTACATCATTTAATTCCAATAACTCAAATAACTTTTTTTCATTTGATGAAATATTACCAATAAAATCAATAATAAAATTGAAATCGTTCTGTAATTTAAGTAACTTTAATGCTTCAAAAAAGTACAATAGGTTTCGGTCCTTGGATGCACCTAAACTACCAAAATGAATAAATTTAATTAAACTAGTAGGTTTTTTTTTAATTATATTACTTGCCTGAGAATTTAATTCGTGAGAATTAAAAATTGTTGAAATACTTGAGGTATATGTTTTAAAATATTCTGTAATATTTTCTCCAACAGTAATGACATGATCTGAGTAATTACAAATTTCTTTTTCAAATTTCAAAAGAGCTTTTCTTTGAAGGAAATTCCAACTCCTTAACGACTCTAGTAATAAGCCATCTCTAAAATCAATTATTAATTTGCTGTCTGGATTTTTTCTTTTAAGACTTCTTGCAATTAAAAGATTTGAAATTTCAGGATATGTACCAATTATGATATCAAAACTTCCTAATTTTTTTTTTGATACCTGTCTTTGAAGATAAAAATCTGTAGCAGACACAAAACCAAATTTAAAAAAAAACTCAAAGAAAATTTTTTCAAAAGTTAACCATAAATTTTCTTTCCAAAACTTAATATATTCTACCTTAAAAAGGGTGTTTTCTAATTTTTTATTTTTTCCGATTGTTAAAATAGTTACATCGTATTTTGATTCTAACTCTTTAGCAAAAAGATAAGGTCTTTTTGAACCACCATTTAATGTTGGAGGAAAATAACTACATATTATTAGGACTTTTTTTTTAAGCATATTTATTATATTTCCTCAAACCTAACTTAAGGTAAATTTTATACATTAAGTCGAATATTTTCTGATCTGTAGGATATATATTATGTTCAACTCTGGGAGCCTTTAGATATCTATCTATGAAATCTTCAGAGAAATCCAATTTTTTGCAAACTAAGGACAAATCTTCTTTTTGAAGATCTATTGGATAATCACTACTTTCAATAGTAAAAATAGCCTCTTCTCTTGATATCTGTCCACTATTTATTAAGGTACTTAGATGAGCTTTTCTTTTATCTATGTTAAATTTTCTAGGCAGTATATATCCTTGATAAAATCGGGTAAAAATTGATTCGTAATGCTTTCCTGGATATGGTCTCCATCCAGTCTCTTCAGAGAGAATTTTTAATGCTTCTTTTTTGTTATAGTCTAAATAATTTAAAATAGGAATCGATTTAATAAAACCTGAATACTGATAAAAAGTCTTAAAAAATGTATTTAAGGTTGGATATGTTTTGATTGCTTTTAAATCTCCGAATTGTTTATTTATACCTAAAATATTTTTAACGTCTGACTTTCTCCATATCCAATTAGGAGGTAAAATTGCTTCTGTTTTAAAATTCTCTCCTGATAAAATATGTCGAATATTATATTTCAGTGCATACTTATACAATGATGCAAAAATTGCTTGATCAGATACTAATTCAAGATCTATAACATTAGCTTTAAAAAAAGATCTTTGAATAGATTTAAATTCATTCCAATCTATAACATGTGTTATTAGGTCAAAATTAGAATAATCTATTAATTTATTAATATTATCAACAGCTAATTCCGAATTCCATCCATTGTCTAAATGAATGCAAAGAGGATTAAGGTCGTTATGTTTTAACCAATATAATAAGTAAGAACTATCAACGCCTCCACTTAAACCAATAATACAATCATATTTTCTTTTTGATTTAAGTTTAGTTAATATTAAATTTAGTTTTTCTGTTGAATATATTGAGTTGAATTTTTTTAACCTGTTATCATAACTTTTACAATGATTACAAATTCCATCAGAATCAAAAATTATATCTTTATCTGACTCATCCATGATACATCTAGAGCATGTTTTCATAAATTACTATTTTTTTGGATAGTTAATTAATACTGCGTTGTGTGGTTTTTTATAAATAAAAAGATTACCTGCTATACAAGAATGTATCTTGGGATGCTTTAAAGCCTCCTTCATTTCATCAAAAGATGATGCTCCTCCGTTTATCAAAACATTGGAGTTCAATCCTTCTAAATTAAAAAGATTTATCAAATTAATATTGTATCCTGAATCTGTACCCTCATTATCTACTGATGTAAGTATTATTTCTCCTGGTGAATGTATTTTTAAAAAATCAAAATAAAATTGAGGATTCTTAATTTTTTTTAGATTTTTATTGTACAAATTAATTTTACCAAATATGTTTTTTTTAAAATCTAAAGAAACTACAATGCTTTGAGCACCAAAAACTTTAATTAAATCAATAATAAAATTTGGATTAGAAAGAAAAGATGTGTTTATAATTATTTTTTCAAAACCTTTTCTAAACAATTTTTTTGCTTTTTCTATGCTATCAATATTACCTCCATAACTTAATGGAAAAAACGCTTCAGATGCTAACTCTTCTAATATTTCAAAGTCTATTTTACCACTATTAGAAATATCAAGAATACAAATTTCATCCACATCTTTTTCGCTAAATATTTTAATTGTATTGATTGGGTCACCTATATATTTAGGATTTTTAAATTTTTTAGTTTTATAAAAACCTTTTTCTTTAAGTAATAGGCATGGAATTAATCTTGGAGAAAGCATATTATTTGTTATAAAAATTTTTGAAAATATTTAAACCATGCTTATTGCTTTTTTCGGGGTGAAACTGGACTCCGAAAATATTATTATGTTCAAAGCTAGAAACAAATTTTGTATTATTGTATTCACTATAATTGCATATAACTTCTTCATTTAGAACTTCAATATAATAACTATGAACAAAATAAAATCTGCTTTTGTTATTCATATCTTTTAAAAGAATTGAATTTTTTGATTTGACTGAAATTGAATTCCAGCCCATATGAACACTTGTAGAATAGTCTAATAATGAAAATTTTTTGCAATTTCCATTTATCCATTCAAAACCACTTAACTGGCCTTCTTCACTTGTATTTGTCATAAGTTGCATACCTAAGCAAATGCCTAAAACATCTTTTTTCTTAAAAATCACATGCTCATTTAATTCTGATTCAAAACCGTTTTTTCTACATTTTTTAACAACCTCATCAAAATTTCCAATACCAGGAAGTATAATTTTATCAAAATTTTTGATTTCATTTGAATGAGTAATTACATGTACATCATAACCAATCTTTTTTGAAATATTAATAACAGAATTGATATTGTTAACACCCAAATCTATTACTCCGATTCTAAGATTCATAAAATTGCTTTATAGTATTTGCAATAAAAGTAATTTCTTTTCTATTTAAATCAGAACACATTGGTAATGACAATATTTTTGCGGAGTCTTCTCTAGATTTTTCAAAGTCTGGATTGAGATGAATTAACGACTCATAACATTTTTGATCAGGTAAAATAGTGGGGTAATGTATCGATGATGCAATATTATGCTTATCTAGGTGTTCAATTAACTCATTTCTTTCCTTGACCTTTATTACATAAAGGTGAAAACTGTGTTTGCTGTTAGTTCTAATTTTTGGTAATTCAATTTGGGGTATTTTGCCAAGTAACTTTGAATATAGACAAGCATTTTCACGTCTTTTATTAGTCCAATCTAAAATATATTTTAACTTGACATTTAAAATTACTGCTTGAATTGTATCTAAACGGCTATTCATGCCTTCTATTATATGATTATGCCTTTCAATAGCTCCATGATTTGCAAACATTTTCATTTTCAAATAGAAATCTGAATTATTAGTTACAATTCCACCAGAATCTCCATATGCTCCTAAATTTTTACCAGGAAAAAAACTAAAAGATCCTGCTATACCAAAATTACCTACAAATTCATTCTTATATTCGGCAAAATGTGATTGAGCACAATCCTCTATTAAATAAATATTATTATCATCACATATTTCTTTTAATGAATTTAGCTCACAAACTTGTCCGTATAAATGAACTGCAATTATGGCTTTTGTATTTTTTGTAATGCTTTTTTTAATTTTAGAAACATCGATAGTAAAGTATTCATCTGTATCAACAAATACAGGTTTTGCACCAGTTAAACTTATCGTTTCTGAACTTGAAATCCAAGTATTAGTTACGGTAATTACTTCATCTCCTACACCTATATTTAAAGCTTTCATTATTATAAATAATGAATCTGTTCCATTTGCTACTGCTAGGCAATGTTTTGAATTGTTAATTTCTGCAAAATTCTTTTCAAAATCACTAACCGGTTTTCCTTTGATAAAATTACAAGCTTCAAGAACTGAAGAAATAGCAGTATCAATTTCTACTTTGTGAGCTTGGTATTGTCTTTTTAAATTTACAAGTGGTATCATATTTTTTTAGCTGGGTTTCCTACATATTTTCCTGGCTCATTAATATTTTTTGTAACGACTGCTCCAGCACCAATTACAACATTATCAACAATATGAACTGGTAAGATAGTGGAGTTACTTCCTATACTTACGTTATTCCCTATTGAGGTTTTTTTCCATAGTGATTGATTTCCTCCTGCTGGACCATTATTTTGAAAAGTGTCGTTTATAAAGGTCACACCATGACCTATAAAACAATCATCACCAATTGTAACTAATTCACATATAAAGCTATGAGATTGTATCTTACATTTATCACCAATTACAACTCCTTTTTGAATTTCGACAAAAGGACCCACAAAACAATCATTCCCGATTTTGCAATCATAAATATTAACAGGTTGAACAATTTTTAAATTTAAACCATGTTTAAGATTTCTGATACATGAAAAGGATATGTTAATATCATCTAATGTTTTCATAAATATTTTCTATAATTTCAACAATTTTATATGCTTCAAATGCATTAGTATTAATAATTGCATTATTATTAATAACTTCTACTAAGTTCTTATAAACAAGATCGTGGTTTGACATTGAACCCTGATATTGACCATAGTTATTAGGATTGTTTCCTTTTTCTAGCTTTGGAAATTGATATCCGTTTGAGAATTGGCTGTACTCTAACTCATTTAAATATTGACCACCGATTTTGACAGTACCTTTTTCACCAATAATAGTTAAAGATCCTTCCATATTTTGATTTGTGCAATTGACTGAATAGTTTACTGATCCCATTATTCCGTTCTTACATTTTAAAACAAATACTCCAGAATCTTCGAATTCAATAGTATTTTTATGATGAGTATTGGCAGATAAACCTTGTGAGCTTTTTATATCTCCAAACATCCAATAGATTAAATCGATAAAATGACTAAACTGTGTAAATAATGTTCCCCCATCTAATTCTTTAGATCCTTTCCATGAATTTTTATAATAATCATCATTTCGATTCCAAAAACATGTCAGCTGAAAACTATAAATTTTACCAAACCTACCCTCTTCAATGGCATCTTTAACAGCCCTAACTGGGGGGTTAAAACGGTTTTGCTTTACAGCAAATAAACGTTTATTAGCATTTTCAGAGGCTTTTAACATTTCGGCAGCATCGTGAGAATTATTTGCCAATGGTTTTTCACATAAAACATTAAAACCGTGCTTTAAAGCCAAAATAGAATGTTCACAATGAAGTCCGTTTGGTGTACAAATTGAAACAACATCAAATTCATCTTTATTTTCAGACAACATTGTTTCTATGTCGTAATATGACTTTACGGAGTAATTTTTTGAAAGCGAATTTGCTTTATCTTTATCGACATCACAAACTGCAATCAGTTTACAATAATTACTAATATGCTCTGCATGTCTATTACCAATTCTCCCACAACCAACCAGAGCTATTCTTAACTTTTTCATATTTTTACTTTATAAATTTATTATCAATTCTTCATCAAAAGATGTTAAAATTTTTTCAGCATCCAAAAAAATATTTACAAATCCAAAATCAATTATATAAAACATTTAAATAAGTTTGGCTTCAATAAATTTTAGAGCATTAATAAGAGAATTATTATCTCCATCATTCCTTACAGCTAATCTAACAAAACTACGATTAGAAAATCCTAATTTATGTTTACAGTCTTTAATTAAAATATTATAATCATTTAATAGCTCTACTGTTAAGCTGGAAGAATCTAATGGTTTTTCAACTTCACAAAGTATATAATTTGCTTCAGATGGAAGGGGTTTTATAAAATTTAAACTTTTCAGTTTTTTCATCATTTTATTTCTGGAATTAACAATTTTATCTTTTGCTATTTTATAATCCGAATTATATTTATCCATATTTTGTAAGAAAAATTCTCCATAAGAATTAATGTTCCATAAAGACATCTTTTCTCTAACATCATGAACAGTAGAGATATCATATGAAGCAAAAACACCTAACCTAATCCCAGGAACTCCATAAGATTTTGAAATACTTTTGATAACCTTCAAGTTTTTGTATTCTTTTAGAATTTGATTATCTAGAAATGAAAAACGCTTCTTATTTTCTGCAAAATCAATAAATGATTCATCAACTAAAACTTCCTTATTCTTAAGTTTAGCTAATGATAAAATCTTTATCAAATCAGCACGCTCAATAAAATTTCCAGATGGATTATCAGGATTAACAATTAACAATAAATCAATATCATCTATTATTGACTCAATTTCATTGTATCCATAACTAAATGAATCATTAAAGGTGTAAGTATTAATTTTAGAGTTTTTAAATCTTTCTGTGTAGTCTTCAAAAGTTGGTAGCATTATTCCTACTTTCTTTCCAGAAAATAATTCAGCATAAGCTTTTATTAATTCAGCTGCACCATTTCCAACTACTATAAAATCTTCACTTACATTAAAATTTTTAGATGCTAGTAAGGAATTAACTTTTTGACCCGAAGGATAGTTAATCAACAAATCATCAAAACTATATTTAATTTGTTCCTTAAACCCAACAGTTGGGTAGTAAGGGTTAACCAAATAACAAAAATCAATAAGTTTTGGAAATCTCCAATATCCACCAAATCTTTTGGAAATGTTATTTAGTTTATCCTCTGATTTAGAGAAAATTCCTTCAGCATTATATAGGTCGTGTTTGTCGTCAATTTCATACCATCTCTCTTCAGGTTTAGTTATTAAGGCTTTCATTTTTATTTTATTTAAGAATGAAATTACCTTTAAAACATCTTCATAATACTCGTCACTACCCATTGACTTGATATATGCCTCAATAAATGGATTGTAGTGGTTTTTTGAAAATTTAGAGGAAAATTTATAAATATTAACAGTTTTAAAATATTTGTTTTTTTCTGATAATTTTAATTGCTTACCTGAAACGAAATTGTCAATAATTCTATCGTCTCTTAGCGTTACAACTGTACCATCCATCCATGATTGATACGGTGAAACAACTACAACATTTTTTTCTTTCTTATCACAAACCCTTTTCAATAATGAATCATCGAAAACTAAGTCTGATTCAAAAAGTAAAGAGTCATCTTGTTCAAGAAAATCTTTTGCTAAAAAAAGTGAATAGATATTATTTGTAGTAGAGTAGATTTTATTTTCGACGAATTCAAAATTAACTTTTTTAAATCGTTTTGTTAACTCCTCAATCAGTTCATCTTTACCAAAACCTACAACCACAATAATCTTATTAATATTATTAGATATTATTTGGTCCACTAATCTAAAAATTATTGGCTGATCTAAAAAATTGACCATACCCTTGGTGCTATTTTTAGTAAGATCTCCTAATCTTTTCCCCATTCCAGCTGCTAATATTATTGCTTGCATATATTATTTTATTTTATTTTCAATGAATTGAAATATTCTTTTAGTATTATTTTTTTGGTTTGTGTTAAAAATACGATTTACATCTTTTCTCTTTTTTAAATTAACATCATGATTTAGTAGTAAAAAATTTTCTAGGCTCGCAAAAAGTTCATCCACATTATAACTAATTTCTCCTGCACAATATTCAAGAATATTGTCATACATGAAACCTCTAGTATTGATATATTTTTCGTAATCGTAAAAATAAAAGAATACTGGCTTATTTAATTGTAAATAATCAAAATATACTGAGGAATAATCAGTAATTAAAGCATCCGATACTCCTAATAAATCATACAAACTATAATTAATGTTAGGTTGATGCATAAAAATATTAGAAAAATTAAAATCTTTTACGATGTTGTGATTTTGATTAGAATGCGATTTTACTACAATTATCGTTTGAGTTTTTTTAAGTAACTCATTAATTTTAATCACTGAAGAACTTTTACCAAACAAATTTCTTTCCAATTTACTGTCTCGTTCATAATCACGATGGGTAGGTGTATAAACAATAATTCTAATAAATTTATCTGAACCTGTTATGGATTTAATTATTTCTTTTTTATTTAATATGGGATTGTATAATGAATCATGTCTTGGGAACCCTAATTCGTAAAAATTTGTCTGTTTAATCAATGATGTTTTTGACACATATTTTGAAGAAATTTTAGAAGTTGAAATCACATATTCAATCTCACATATTTTTTTTGACAATGGTTTATCATATTTAAAAGGCGTGTAATAGTTTAATGAGAAAATTTTTTGATATCTGTTTTTGTATCTATACCTATTCAAAACATTTGAATTAATTACAAAAGCAGATGATGAAAAATAAATTAAATATTTTACAAATTTAAAAAAGTATCGAGTTAATTTATTTTCTTGATAAGGATCATCAATTACAATTACGTTCTTATAAATTTTTAAATATTGAATAATCTTTTGAGTGTGGGATGCTACAAAGTTTACTAAAAATATTTTTTTATTATTGAAATGATTATTATCTAAAATATATCTTAATAGTTTTAGGCTATTATCAGATGAATAATTTACAATTGAGTCCTGATTATATTCTGAACCAACATCTGGAATTATAATTAAATTATTTTTATTACTTAAAAAATTGCTCAAAAAAAATTTAAACAATATAATTAGTGGAAATGATAATATTTTTCTTAGCAAAAATTAAATTTTTTAAATACTTTTTAACATTACAAAATTGAATCTAAAGTCATTATTTACATAATTATCAATTTTTTGATCTTCAATTACATATAATTTATGATGATTTTTTTTAGCAAAATTTATAAAAAATTTCTTACTATAATATAAGTGATTCAAATTATTGTATTTTTTTTCGTATTCTTTTTCACTAAGAACACCTCTTCTATTTTTCTCACAAATATCTTGAGTTAGCAAATTAGGAATATCTAATATCATTATCCCTTTTCTAGATTTTTTATACATGTTATTTAATGTTAATTCTGCATATTCATATGATGGAAAATAAAAAAATACACTAAAAGAAACTACAAAATCATATTTTTCTTCAACATTTAAATTTTTAGCTTCATTCAAAGTAAACCTTCCATTAGGCATTAATTTATTACAAGAATTAATCAAAGTTTGTGAATAATCTATTCCACCAATAGATTGAGATGATAAATAGAAAGGATATAAAAAGGCTCCAGCACCACAACCAACTTCAAATATAGAGTCAGTGGTTAAAATACCATACTCTTTTTTTAAATAATCTATAAAATCAATCCAAGATTTATTATTAATAAATCCAGTTGGACTATCAAATCCATCTAATGCCAAAAGTTTATCAATTATTTTTGATTCGTCAATGTCTTTTGACAGAGAATATTCTTCTCTTTTATTCCAAATTTTTTTCCAATTATTATTTGTCATTATTTTTTTTTATAAAATTTTTAATTGTTAAGTATAAATAAAAAATTAAAATTAAAGTTAGTGTCAATTTATAATTTACGCTGATATCTCTAATTAAATAAACAAAAAGAGTAGATGATATAATTATTAAAAAATATCTTTTGAAATCATATTTGATTGGCAGAACATTACCTTTTATTAAAAATCCTGAAAATCCTAAATATATATATGATATAAAAGTGATAATAGCTGCAGCTTTAATTCCAAAAAAAGGAATAAAAATTAAATTTAATGAAACATTAATTATTCCTGCAAAAAAACTTATTTTTAAAAGCATTTTCGAATTTTCTTCTTGAAATAAATGCCAAGTAGATGCCATATAAAATGGCCTATAATTAAATGACATTAAAATTATAATTGAAAAAATATATGCAGTTTCATACTGAGCTTCATTAGTAAATATCAAAATAATTTCTTTAAACCACAAACAGATAGTAAATGTTCCAACAAGCAATAATTTTGAAAGAATTACAAATAAAATTTTATTATTAGTATGGTTTTTTTTTGAATAATTTTCCATGTAGTAAGGAAATGCTACCATTCCAATAGCATGATCTATAACAGAAAAATAATGAGGAAATTGATAACTAAAATTATATAACCCAATTTCATTAATATCGACTTTGTAAAAGTTTAAAACAAGTCTGTCTGATGTGGTTACTAAATACGAGGAGTAATTATGGGGAATAAATGGTAAACTTATTTTTAAAAAGGCCTTTAACGTTCTAATTTTTATTTTGAAAATTGGAAATATTTTTTCTTTAACAAATACTACATATGAAAAACAAATGAAGTTGATAGCAGATGAAACAAACATACTATAAAACCATCCTAGGTATCCCAAACCATATTCTACAATTAAAACGTAACTTAAACCAACACTTACAACTGATGAAATTGACGTAATAATTGCAATCTGAGTAATTTTAAAATCTAATCGATATTTAACATTGCCGATTAATATTGTATTTTCAAATACTAATAATGGGAAAAGCAATACGAAAAGTAATAATGACATTGATTCAATCTCCATAGAAGAAAGAAAGAAAAAAAGGATAAAACCAACTATTACGGTGTAAGGGAGGCTCCAAATAGTAAGAATTCCAAAAATTTTACTCCAAACTATCTTATATCTGTATTTATAGTTGTAAAATGAAGTAAAAAAAGAATTGTACAATCCTAGATCTTTAAAAAATGCAGTTGCACCCATATATGCTAAGACTAAACCATAAATCCCAAAATCTTTTGTATCTAAATGATCCATTAAAAAAGGTAAAATAAATAAATTTAAAATTTTAGGTAATTGTGGAAGTATAGCAAAAATTGCCGTTTCAGTAAAGAATTTATTAAACATTTAGATTCATGTTTTCCAAAAATATATAGTTTATAATTTGTTGACTATATCGTTAGCTATAGCAAAACAACTAGTTGCTGCTGGAGAAGGAGCATTCAATAAGAAAGTAACTCTGCCAGATTGTTCTATTTTAAAATCATCAATTAACTCACCAGTAGAAGTTAGTAGTTGAGCTCTAATTCCTGGTTCAATAATTTCTAGCTCATTGTTTGATAATGGCCCAATAAAAGCTTCAATTTTTTTTCTATATCTAGTTTTAAATATAGTATCTAATATTTCATTTACAGCGAATAATGGATATTTAAGTGCTAGTTTAAACAAACCTGGAAATAATAAAATATCGAAAACTTCTCGAATTTTAATTTGATTAAATTTATAAGCCTCCCTAGAAAGGGCCAAAACTGCATTTGGTCCTAAATAGATATCACCATCTATTGATTTTGTAATATGTACTCCTAAAAATGGAAATCTACTATCAGGAATCGGATAAATCATAGAATTAATAGATTTTGATTTACTAGAGTTTAGCTTGTAATAAATACCCTTAAAGGGAATGATTTTTAGCTTTTTCTTTGTTATTTTTCTTCCAACAAAAGAACTCTGAAGGCCTGCACATACTATAACTTTATCAAAAAAATGAATATTATTTCCTTTCGTTATAACTTCAACATTTTTTTGATTATTGTTTACTTTGATAACTTGCTTGTTTAAATATAACTTACCTCCTGATTTGATAATTAATTCTTTTAACTTTAGTCCAACTGTTTTGTAATCAGTTATTCCAGTTTGAGGAACATGTAAGGCATATTTTGCTCTTGATAATGGTTCGTATTTTTTTATTTCTGGTTGTTCAATAATTTTTAATCCTTTTAAACCGTTTTTTTCACCATTTAATTTAATTTTTTTTAATTTTTCAAGATCTTTAGAATTATTTCCAACCATTAATTTACCGCAAAGTTCAAATGGGATTTTATAATTATTACAAAAATTTAAAAGTTCCTTATAACCTTCAATACAATTTATAGCTTTCCTACTTCCTGGTTTGTAATAAATTCCCGAATGAATAACACCACTATTTCTTCCTGATTGATGAAGGCAAATGTCATTTTCCTTTTCAAAAACAGTTATTTCAGAATTATTTAATTGTTGAATTTTATAAGCAGTAGCTAATCCTATTATTCCACCTCCAATTATTAGTGTTTTTTTCATAAAAAAGAATATTCTTATAAATATTTAATTTTTATTGCTTCCCAATTTGATAGTATTTAAATCCTTTTTCTTCTAGATTAAATGCATTGTACTGATTTCTACCATCAAAAATAATTGGGAGTTTTAATATTGATTTGATCTTATCAAAATCCGGTGATCTAAATTCTTTCCATTCAGTGAGTAGTACTAGTGCATCCGAGTCAATTAAAACATCGTACTTTGATGTTACATATGTTAAATTTTGAACTCCTTTCAAGTAATGCTCTTTAGCTTCATCAATCGCCTTTGGATCATAGACTTTTATTTTGGCACCTCTATTCACCAATTTTTTAATTACATAAATGGAGGGTGCTTCACGGACGTCATCAGTTCCTGGCTTAAAGGCCAAGCCCCAAACTCCAATAGTGAGCCCTGATAAATCCTCTCCAAATCGTTTGACTATTTTCTGAACGATTACTAACTTTTGAGCATCGTTCACCTTTTCAACAGCCGTTATCAATTGCGCAGTATAGTCATTTTCTTTGGCTGTTTTTATTAATGCCTTTACGTCTTTTGGAAAACAAGACCCTCCATAACCAACTCCTGGATAAATAAAGCTATAGCCAATACGCTTGTCTGAACCAATTCCAATTCTTACCTGATTGGCATCTGCTCCTACCTTTTCACAGATGTTAGCAATTTCATTCATAAAAGAAATTTTGGTAGCTAGCATGGCGTTGGCAGTATACTTAGTCATTTCTGCTGAGCGAATATCCATAGTAATAAAACGGTCATGAGACCTGATAAAAGGACTATACAATTCTTTCATTTTTTTAAACACAAACTCAGAATCTGCTCCAATTACTACTCGATCTGGCTTCATAAAATCAGCAATTGCTACTCCCTCTTTTAAGAATTCAGGATTAGATACTACATTAAACTGTAAATTAGAATTCCGTACATCTAACTCTTTTTGAATAGTCGCCTTTACCTTATCTGCAGTTCCAACAGGCACGGTAGATTTATCCACAATAATCAGTCTTTTCCGCATGGTTTGACCAATAGACTTCGCGACAGCCAATACATATTGTAAATCCGCAGAGCCATCATCACCCATTGGAGTTCCAACGGCTATGAATGCAATTTCAGAATTCTTTAAAGCTTTACTTAGATCTGTAGTGAAAAACAGATTGTTATTTTTTACGTTTTTTAAAATCAAAGTCTTTAGCCCTGGCTCAAAAATAGGAATGATCCCCTTATTTAGTTTTTCAATCTTGTCGGGATCTATGTCTACACAACTAACCCGATTTCCCATTTCTGCAAAACATGTTCCTGAAACTAACCCAACATATCCGGATCCTATAATCGTAATATTCATTTTTTATTTTTTTGTTCAACTGACTTAACTTGTTTTCTCAGCGCAGAAGAAGAGAATCGATGATCTCTTGAGTTATAGTAAATTTCAATTCCATTTTCTTCGCAATATTCTCTTCCTGTAAAGTTTTTTTCTTTGTACTCGTCGCCAATAATTCGAACATCAATTTTAAAAGAGCGTAAAATATCTTCTAAATCTTGTTCAGATACATACGGGACAATCTCATCTACATGCTTAGAACCTTTGAGTTGAATATACCGCTCAACAATAGACTGTGAGGGTGCATTTTTCTCAAGACGATCAATTGAAGGGTCTAACTGTAAACCAATGATTAAATAATCACACTGACGTTTTGCTTCTTCCAACATCATTACATGCCCGGCATGAAAAAGATCAAAGGTTGAAAAGGTGATACCTGTTTTCATAACTTATATTTTTCTAAGACTACAATAATTAATAAGGTTTATTTTATTTTTTTAAAACTAACAGAACGGCCTTCCTTTTCTTCCCAGTCCTTTTCTACTCTTACTTTTAAATTTGTCTTCCATCCCCCTGAAATAGTGTTTAACTGAATATTATGCTTTTTTGAAAAAGACAAAATTGCATTGACATCTTTTGGAAAACACGTCCCCCCATAGCCCAGCTTTCCATCATGCCCAGGTACATTTAAATGACTATCACCAATTCTACCATCGGAAACAAACCCATTTAATGCGTCTTCCCAATTGGCTCCAATTTTATCACACAAAACTTTAAACTCATTCATGATGCTGACTTTGGTGGCAAAAAAAGTGTTGTTCATGTATTTAATAAGCTCCGCAGTTTTTGAATCTGTTTGAATTATATTTTTATTTTTAAATCTTTGACTAAATAAGGTTTTTACTTTTTTAATTAAATTTAAATCTCCA
>MDTG01283199.1_pt1 | contig 21294 bp, 20 predicted proteins | sample 811421 | NCBI WGS metagenome assembly MDTG01 (sample SAMN05326645, study PRJNA326480) | marine metagenome | isolation source: seawater | place: Pacific Ocean: South East | collected 2011 | reverse complement strand
TTCATCCCATATTTATCCCATTTTTTAACAGGAACACGGGCTAAATCAATTCCAAAGTCTTCAATTACTGGAACAGGTTCAAGCTTGCACCATTCAAGAAAACTGTCGTGTAGAAAAACAGGTTCGGATCCGCGAAGTACGACCTCATCATCGCTCATTTTATATTCCTCGTGAATTAGCTTTTTAGATTGATTTGTATAGTTTTTATAACGTCAATTTCTTTTTTAGAAAAGATAAGAATTAGATTTTGCTGATTACATCACCTTCATTCATTAAATATTTCATTCATTTCTGATGAAATATTATTTTCAGCCAACTCCTCAAGCCAGATCTTATGTAAGCGCTTTGGTTGATCTTGATATTCAATTTGGTTACCCCCTTGTTTTACGGAAGTGTCATTTCCAGAAGTCCATTTTCTTTTCTTCTGCCACAGCATAGGGTAACGAACAGTTCCAAACTGCACAGCTAGATAACGTGACGGAGTATCACCCGTATTGAAGTGTTGGTGAAACATTTGTTCCGGAGGGGTAACAACAACACCGTGATCCCAATCTACCCGCACCATTTCATCCTCTTTTCCCTCGTACCACAGCATTGAGTAACCCTTCCCATCAATTGTGAACACATTAGTGCCGCAAGTGTGACGATGCGCTTTTTTATACGTGCCTGGTATAATTTGAGAGGTATGACAGCCAATAGTGGAGTCGGATAATACCCATCTTAGAGAAGATGATCCTTTTCCGCGTTCTGCCCAGCTTTTAAGTTCAAAATTAGTTATATCAGAAACAAAATTCGTTTCCCATTGATGCCTTCCAGGACGAATTTCAATCATTCGTCCTTCCCCTTTAAAGTAAGCATTGGGGCCAAGTCGATCTATAAATTTGTGGTTTACAGAAAATATAAATTCCTCATTTCTAAAAAGATTCATAATAAATGGCATGTTGTGCACTGAAGCTAGCCTAACAGATTTAGTTCCCGATCCGTTAAAATGTTGGTAGGTAGAATTTAACGGCACTGAAAAAAGAGAGTTGCGTCCCCATTCAAACGAATGTTTTTGACCGCTTGGTGTTTCTATTTGCGTAGATCCATAACCATCCATCACATAAATTATTTCTTCGTAAATGTGGTGGACAGGTCGAGATTTCGAGCCTGGAGGAAGTTCAAAACAGAATATAGATACAAAATCATCACGGCCATTTAGTAAACAAGCTGCGCCATTCATTCCGTATAGGTCCCAGGGTGCTGTCTTTATGCGCATCATATCGATGCCAAAATCTTGAATAACCGGTATTTGCTGCTTTCCGCACCAATCGACATAACTGTCATGTAAAAATACAGGTTCTTTTGAAATCATCGTTTTTTGTCCATTTAACTATCTGTCGAATTTGTTTAAAACGTGGTTTGATATATCCGAATACTAAGACTGCCATATTTATATCATAACGACTACTTTTACCTAGATTAATAAAAGCAATTGAACCGATTAAACTTTGAAATTTTGATCCCTTGAGCTTATATATAAATCGAAAAGTCAACTTCAGTCGTATAGAGTAGTGTAGGATCTGCTCTTGTGCTCTTGAGCTCTGCTTGTTAACAGTTGGCGTGAATTACCGATTAATTTCGGTGAATGGGATCGGAGAAACAATATATGGATGGTTTGTTGCGGGAATACCTGCCGATTCTAATATTTATTGGGATTGCGACAGCTTTGGCAATTGTAATATTGTTGGCTTCTTTCATCGTTGCGCGACAGCGGCCAGACTCGGAAAAAGTATCCCCTTACGAGTGCGGTTTTGCGCCCTTTAACGATGCCCGTAGACAATTTGACGTACGTTTTTATTTAGTCGCAATTTTATTTATTATTTTTGATTTAGAAGTAGCATTTTTATTTCCATGGGCAATTTCTCTCAGCAGTATTGGAATCTTTGGTTTCTGTTCGATGCTGTTATTTTTGGTGATTTTAACAGTCGGATTTATTTACGAGTGGAAAAAAGGTGCATTAGAATGGGAATAGTGCAATCTGCTCAGCAAGAGATTATCCAAAATGTGACTGATGAAATCAATGATAAGGGTTTTGTCGTTGCTCAAATGGATAAGTTGGTTAGCTGGGCTCAATCAGGGTCTTTGTGGCCAATGACCTTTGGTTTAGCGTGTTGCGCGGTTGAAATGATGCATTCAGCTGCCAGCCGATATGATTTAGATCGGTTCGGGGTAATTTTTCGTCCTAGTCCGCGTCAGTCTGATGTAATGATTGTGGCAGGCACGTTGACTAACAAAATGGCGCCGGCTCTTCGCAAGGTTTACGACCAAATGGCAGAACCGAGATGGGTAATTTCAATGGGTTCGTGTGCGAACGGGGGAGGTCCATATCATTACTCTTATGCTGTAGTTAGAGGTTGCGATCGTATTGTGCCAGTTGATGTTTATGTACCTGGTTGTCCACCCACAGCAGAAGCACTTTTGTATGGGGTTTTACAACTACAAAAAAAGGTTCGCCGCACTAGCACAATTATGCGCTAGTTCGGTTTCTTAGGAAAAGTGAGCTCAAGATGGATCAAGGGCTACAAGAATTAGGTGAGTTCATTCAGCTCTCAATGCCGGAGGCAGTTACAGAGGTAATCCAAGAGCATGAAGAACTAATCTTAATTTGCGCACTAGAAAAATGTGTAAGTTTGTTAACGTTTCTTCGTGATGATTCAAACTGCCTTTTTAAAATACTCTCTGATATATGTGGTGTTGATTACCCAGAAAGGGAGAAGCGTTTTGATGTTGTATATAATCTTTTAAGTACAAGGCACAATCAGCGTGTGCGAGTGAAAGTTTTTTGCGATGAAGGTGATCTGGTTCCGTCGGCTACTGCTGTCTTCAGCGCGGCATCGTGGTATGAACGTGAAGCATACGATCTCTACGGTATTTTATTTTGTAATCACCCTGACATGAGGCGTCTGCTGACTGATTATGGTTTTGAGGGCCACCCTCTACGAAAAGATTTTCCTCTTACTGGTCATTTTCAGGTTCGCTATGATGAGGCCCAAAAAAGGGTTGTAAGGGAACCAGTAAAACTTGCTCAGGCTTTCAGGTCATTTGATTTTATGAGCCCCTGGGAGGGTGTTAGTAATACTCCTATAGAGGATCAAAAAACTCACAATACATGCGAGAAAGACAGCTGATGGCGGCTCATGACCTAAAAAATCTCACCTTAAATTTTGGTCCTCAGCATCCAGCAGCGCACGGGGTACTAAGGCTTGTGTTGGAGATGGATGGCGAAATTGTTGAGCGCGCAGATCCTCATATCGGTTTATTACATCGAGGAACAGAGAAGTTGATAGAATATAAGAGCTATCTGCAATCGGTACCATATTTTGACCGGCTCGACTATGTATCTCCTATGTGTCAGGAACATGCATTTGCTTTAGCTACAGAAAAATTACTTGGAGTTGAGGTGCCTTTGAGAGGCAAATACATACGCGTGATGTATGCAGAACTTAGCAGAATTTTAAATCATCTTTTAGCTATTTCGGCTTTTGCATTAGATGTTGGTGCCATGACACCGCTTTTATGGTGGTTTGAAGAACGGGAAAAGTTGATGGAGTTTTATGAACGGGCTTCAGGAGCTCGACTTCATTCCGCATATTTTCGTCCTGGAGGAGTGAATCGGGATTTGCCTTCTGAACTTTTGACAGATATATCTGCATTCTGTGACCGTTTCCCCCCGATGCTTGATGATGTTCAGGAACTGTTGACCAGCAACCGAATTTTTGTCCAACGAACTGTAGACATTGGAATAGCCAGTAGTGAAGAGGCAATGGATTGGGGGTTTTCTGGTCCAATGTTGCGGGCATCGGGGGTTCCTTGGGATTTACGTAAATCGCAGCCCTACGATGTTTACGCCGAAATGAATTTTGAGATTCCTGTCGGAAAAAATGGTGATTGTTTTGACAGATATTTCGTTCGCCTGGAAGAAATGCGTCAAAGTCTCAAAATTATAAGGCAGTGTCTTGAGGAAATGCCCTCTGGTCCCGTAAAAACAGAGGATCGAAAGGTGGCGCCGCCTCGAAGAGCGGAAATGAAGCAATCAATGGAAGCACTCATTCATCATTTCAAGCTGTACACAGAAGGTTACAAGGTACCTAAAGGAGAAACCTACACTGCAGTCGAAGCTCCAAAAGGAGAATTTGGTGTATACTTGGTCGCAGATGGAACAAACAAGCCATACCGATGCAAAATAAAAGCACCTGGGTTCTCGTTCCTTCAGGCCACCGATTATCTCGGCAAGGGGCACATGTTGGCTGATGTGGTTGCTATTGTTGGGTCAATGGATGTTGTTTTCGGGGAGATTGACCGTTGAATATTTCATACCAGCCTGAGATCTTTGAATTCAACACTGAACAGTGTTTGAAAGTAAAAAAGATATTGGCTTGCTACCCACAAGATCGTAAAGCAAGTGCAGTTTTGCCTTTGCTCGATTTAGCTCAGCGCCAAAGTGGTGGCTGGCTCCCCAGAGCTGCAATGGATCATGTCGCTGAAATTTTAGAAATGGCAAAGATACGGGTATACGAAGTGGCAACTTTTTATACCATGTTTAATTTAGAGCCCGTAGGCGAGCACGTTGTTCAGATTTGCACCACTACACCATGCGAATTGAGAGGGGCGGGGTCAATAATGAAGACGGTTCGCGAGGAGATAGGGGTTGGGCCAGGTGAGACGAGCAAAGATGGAAAATTCACGCTTTTGGAAGTTGAGTGTCTCGGAGCGTGCGTTAATGCTCCTATGATGCAGATCGGTGATTACTATTATGAAGATTTAGACGAAATTTCGACGAGAAAAATTCTTCAAGCATTTCGACGTGGCGAAACGCCGGATCCTGGACCGCAGAATGGAAGAAAAGGTTCTGAGCCCGTTGAAGGTTTGACCACTCTAACCCATCTCACTAGAGGTTGAGGAGGCGCGGATGCTGCAAGATAAAGATAGAATTTTTACAAATTTATACGGATTTCAAGATTGGGGTATTGAAGGTGCAAGAAAACGAGGAGATTGGAGTGGAACTCGTGAGCTTATTGATAAAGGAAGAGATTGGATCTGTGAAGAAATTAAGTCTTCTGGGCTGCGCGGTCGCGGTGGAGCAGGGTTTCCTACCGGAGTAAAATGGACGTTTATGCCAAAGGAACCAACGGGACAACCTCATTATTTAGTTGTTAATGCAGATGAAGGCGAACCTGGTACTTGCAAAGATCGTGACATGATGAGGAATGATCCACACAAATTGGTGGAAGGGTGTTTGCTAGCTGGTGCAGGCATGGGAGCAAATGCGGCGTATATTTACATCCGGGGTGAATTTTACACGGAGGCCGAGCATCTTCAAACAGCTATCGAGCAGGCCTACAATGCTGGATTACTTGGAAAAAATGCGTGTGGTTCGGGAATGGAATTTGACGTCTATCTTCATCGTGGGGCGGGAGCATATATATGCGGTGAAGAAATGGCTCTTATCGAGAGTCTTGAGGGGAAAAAGGGACAACCAAGACTCAAACCACCTTTCCCAGCAATGATGGGTCTTTATGGTTGTCCAACAACCGTCAATAATGTTGAGACAATTGCTGTAGTTCCAACAATATTGCGTCGCGGGGCTGGATGGTTCTCTAGCTTTGGAAGAGAGAACAACACTGGTACAAAAGTTTTTTGTATTTCTGGTCACGTAAACCATCCATGTAATGTTGAAGAGTCAATGAGCATCCCATTAAAAGAGTTAATTGAAAAGCATGCGGGTGGAGTTCGTGGTGGATGGGATAATTTGAAAGCAATTATTCCTGGTGGGTCTTCCGTACCTATGTTGCCGAAAACGATATGTGAAGAAGTATTAATGGATTATGACTCTCTGCGCGAACAGCATTCCGGTCTGGGAACAGCTGCTGTTATCGTTATGGATAAGTCCACCGACTTAGTAGCTGCAATAGCTCGCCTTTCCAAATTTTATAAGCACGAAAGCTGTGGTCAGTGTACTCCTTGTCGTGAGGGAACAGGGTGGATGTGGCGTGTGATGGAACGTTTGGTAACTGGCGATGCAGAGATTGAAGAAATTGATATGTTGCTTGAAGTGTCGAAGCAAATCGAAGGCCATACAATTTGTGCTCTTGGAGACGCTGCTGCATGGCCAATTCAAGGTCTTATGAGACATTTTCGAGATGAAGTAGAAAATCGTATTCGTACGAAAAGTCGCGAAAATTTCAAGGCGGCATGAGGGCGAAGGAAGTAAAGATATGGCCAAGGTGACCATAGACGGCAAAGAGTTGGAAGTACCTGATGGCATTACTGTATTGCAGGCCTGTGAGCTTGCTGGTAAAGAGATTCCTCGTTTTTGCTATCATGAACGACTTTCTGTTGCGGGAAATTGTCGTATGTGTTTGGTGGAGGTATCTCCTGGTCCACCTAAACCCGCAGCAAGCTGCGCCTTACCAGTTGGTGATGGAATGAAGGTTAAAACCTCATCACCAATGGTAAAAAAGGCGCGCGAGGGTGTTATGGAATTCCTACTTATCAACCATCCATTAGATTGCCCGATCTGTGATCAAGGTGGGGAGTGTGATCTTCAGGATCAGTCCATGGCTTATGGTGTAGGAGAGTCACGTTTTCGTGAAAATAAACGTGCTGTGCCAGATAAAAATATTGGTCCATTGGTAAAAACCCAAATGACTCGATGCATTCAATGCACCCGATGTGTAAGGTTCATAACAGAAGTTGCCGGAGTGGAGGAACTTGGCGCTACTGGTCGTGGAGAGAATATGGAGATTACAACCTATGTGGAAAAAGCATTAAGCTCGGAACTATCGGCAAATATTGTCGATTTATGTCCCGTCGGGGCATTAACATCAAAACCCTATGCTTTCAATGCCCGGCCGTGGGAACTCAGCAGGACTGAGAGCGTAGATGCAATGGATGCAATAGGAAGTAACATTCGCATTGACTCTCGCGGAAGAGAGGTGATGCGTGTTTTGCCATTACAAAATGACGAAATAAATGAGGAATGGATTTCTGACAAAACTAGGTATGCATGCGATGGACTTAGGCGTCAACGGTTAGATACCCCCTATGTCAGGCGGGCTGGTAAATTAGAGCCTGCAAGCTGGGACGAAGCATTTGCTGCTATCAAACAGAGAGTAAATGTTATTGATGGTAAAAAGATTGCTGCTATTGCCGGTGATCAAGCTGATTGTGAGTCTATGGTGGCATTAAAAGATTTGATGATTAAACTGGGTTCTACAAATATAGATTGTCGTCAAGATGGAGCTTTAATAGATACAAAATCACGGTCAGGATACATTTTTAATACTACAATTGCAGGAATCGAGGAAAGTGATGTTTGTTTATTGATAGGTACCAACCCTCGTTTGGAAGCACCCGTTTTAAATTCTAGATTACGAAAAAGTTGGATGACAACAGGGCTTAAAGTAGGAATGATCGGTATGGGATACGATTTAACATATCCTTATGAGCAACTTGGTGCTGGGCCACAAACACTTCAGGAAATAAATCAGGGAAAAAATTCTTTCCGCAAATATTTGGATAACGCTGAAAAACCGATGTTAGTTTTGGGTCAAGGGGCACTCGTGCGCGAGGACGCTTTTGCAGTTCTTCACTTAGCGAGGGAAATAGCCGATCAAACAGGGATGGTTACGGAAAATTGGAATGGATTCAATGTATTGCACACTGCGGCGGCTCGAGTTGGAGGGCTTGATGTCGGGTTCGTTCCGAGCAATCCAAACATGTCAGTTTCTGATGTTGTAGCTGGTGCAGAAATGGTTTATTTACTAGCCGCTGATGAAATCAGCATGGGTCAATTGTCAAGTTCTTTTGTTATCTATCAAGGACATCACGGTGACGCAGGAGCACACGTTGCGGATGTAATTTTACCCGGGGCCGCATACACCGAAAAAAGTGCGACGTTCGTCAACACTGAGGGAAGAGTTCAGCGTGGAACAAAAGCAGTTTTTCCTCCCGGGAATGCCCGTGAAGATTGGACTATTATAAGAGCTCTCTCGGATCATCTTGGACATTGTCTTTCATATGATTCGGTCGGGGCATTGCGTGAAAGAATGATAGAGATTAACGATATATTTTCCATGCCCAATCAAATAATACCCTCACGCTGGGGTTCTTTTGGCGCTGATACAGGTGTATCAGCCAAGCCATTTTTAAATCCTATAGTTAATTTTTACATGACTGATCCAATCAGCCGCGCCTCCGAAACCATGGCAAATTGTACACGAGACATTCTTGGAACCGAGGATAAGACAGGAACCGATGGCTGAAATATGGGGAACATATTTGTTTCCGACACTTATAATTATTGGAAAAATAATTGCGATTATTATCCCGCTAATGGCGGCTGTGGCATATTTGACACTGGCTGAAAGAAAAGTCATCGCAGCAATGCAATTACGCAAAGGTCCTAATGTGGTAGGTCCGTTTGGTCTTCTTCAACCACTCGCTGATGGGCTCAAACTTTTATGTAAAGAAACCATTATTCCGGCGGGTGCAAATCCTATTGTTTTTCTTGCGGCGCCGATGATCACTTTTATCTTAGCACTAGTTGCATGGGCAGTAATTCCATTTGGTGAGGGAATGGTGTTGGCTGATATCAACGTCGGTATTCTGTACCTTTTTGCGATTTCGTCTTTGGGTGTCTATGGAATCATAATGGCAGGCTGGGCTTCTAATTCAATCTATCCATTTTTAGGAGCTCTGAGGTCTGCCGCTCAAATGGTTTCTTATGAAGTTTCCATAGGTTTCGTAATTATTACTGTCTTGTTATGTGTTGGTTCTCTAAATTTATCCGAAGTAGTTGAAGCGCAGCGCAATATTTGGTTCTGTATTCCATTGTTACCGATGTTTGTTATTTTTTTTATATCCGCTCTAGCAGAGACTAACCGGGCACCTTTTGACCTGCCTGAAGCTGAAGCTGAACTGGTTTCTGGGTACAATGTAGAATATTCAGCGATGACTTTTGCGCTTTTTTTTCTTGGTGAATACGCAAATATGATATTAATGAGTGGGATGACGGTAGTACTCTTTTTAGGTGGGTGGCTGCCGCCTATAGACATGGCTCCGTTCAATTGGTTACCCGGTCCAATTTGGTTCTGTTTAAAAGTTGCCCTTTTGCTGTTTGTTTTTTTGTGGGTTCGAGCAACCTTCCCTAGATACCGTTATGACCAGCTTATGAGGCTAGGTTGGAAGGTTTTTCTTCCATTTTCAATGTTTTGGGTTGTTGGTACAGCCGGCATTCTTCTTTGGGGAGGTTGGTTACCATCATGATTGGAGGCAAAAAATGAATTTCCTGCGGCGTTCAACCAGAGCGATACTGCTTTTGGAGTTAATGTCGGGTCTCTTAATGACACTCCGGTATATGTTCAAGCCGAAAGTTACCTTGAATTATCCATATGAGAAAGGTCCTCTTAGTCCACGCTTTCGCGGAGAACACGCTTTGCGACGTTATCCTAACGGTGAGGAACGGTGTATTGCCTGTAAACTTTGTGAAGCGGTCTGTCCTCCACAAGCAATTACAATCGAGGCTGAACCTAGGGCTGATGGAAGCCGACGAACAACGCGCTATGATATAGACATGGTTAAATGCATTTATTGTGGCTTTTGCGAAGAAGCTTGTCCGGTTGACGCCATTGTTGAGGGCCCAAATTACGAGTTTGCTCGTGAGACTCGAGAGGAGCTCATGTATAATAAAGAGAAACTTCTTGAAAACGGTGATATGTGGGAGACAGAATTAGCAGCCCGGATTCAAGCTGATGCTCCGTATAGATAGTGAAAATAATTTTGTTTAAATCGATAAATCATATTAGAAACAAAGTATGATTGCAGCTATTGCATTTTATTGTTTTTCCGCCGTAGCAGTGGGTTCTGCCATTATGGTGATATCTGCCCGCAACCCGGTACACTCTGTGTTATTCCTGATACTAACTTTTTTCAATGCCGCGGGGCTTTTTATTCTCATTGGTGCTGAGTTCATCGCTATGATACTTATTGTAGTTTATGTTGGGGCGGTTGCAGTGTTATTTCTATTCGTTGTGATGATGCTTGATATCGGATTTGCACAAATGAGAGAGGGCTTTTTACAATATTTACCGGTTGGCGGTCTAATTGGGATAATATTGGCGGTCGAGCTAATTCTGGTTGGCGGTAGCTGGTCCCTCTCCAGCAAAATTCAACAGATCCGTTCCTCTCCAACTCCTTCTTTAGAGAAGATGACTAACACCCATGCAATCGGAAATGTTCTTTATACAGAATATATTTATCTTTTTCAGGGGGCGGGACTTACACTTTTGGTTGCTATGGTGGGCGCAATTGTTTTGACTCTGAGGACACGCAAAGGGGTCAAAAAACAGAAAATTGCAAAGCAAATAGCCCGTAGACCAGAGGATTCTGTTAAGTTACATAACGTGCAGACAGGAAGTGGGGTCTAATTGTGTTTGACATAGGCTTAGCTCATTACTTAACGGTCGCTGCGATTCTATTTACACTGGGTATTTTTGGCATTTTTTTAAACCGTAAAAATGTAATTATTATTTTAATGTCAGTTGAACTTATACTGCTTGCAGTAAATATCAATTTGGTCTCTTTTTCAGTATTCCTGGAAGATTTAACTGGGCAAATATTCGCTATGCTTGTTCTAACCGTCGCTGCAGCGGAAGCCGCAATAGGGTTGGCTATTATTGTCGTTTATTTTAGGAACCGTGGTACAATAGCTGTTGAAAAAATCAACCTCATGAAGGGCTGATTGTTGTGCTATTTTATTTATGTATTTTTTTGCCTTTTATTGGCGCCGCAATAGTTGGGGCTTTTGGTAGCGTTCTGAAAGACAAAGGATCCCAAACAATTACATGCAGCGCAATGACGCTCTCCTTTGTTATGTCCATTATTATTTTCCATGATGTTGCATTAAACGGCAATGCTCAAACCGTAAAAATATTTGATTGGATTGTTTCAGGCGATTTTCATGTGGAATGGGCGCTTCGTTTTGATACCCTGACAGCGGTGATGTTGATTGTAGTCATCGGAGTGTCAACATTGGTACACTTTTATTCTATCGGATACATGAATCATGATCCGCATAATCCAAGATTTTTCTCATATCTCAGCTTATTTACCTTCTTTATGTTGATGCTAGTTACATCGGATAATTTTTTACAGCTGTTTTTTGGTTGGGAAGGTGTAGGTTTGGCATCTTATCTTTTAATTGGTTTTTGGTACCAAAAACCAAGTGCTAATGCAGCAGCGATCAAAGCATTTTTAGTAAACAGAGTAGGGGACTTTGGTTTTGCTCTGGGAATAATGGGAGTGTTTTTGCTGTATGGGTCAGTCTCATTCGATACGGTTTTTTCAGGAACTCCGGATAAGGCTGGGGTGACCATGGAATTCCTTGGAGGTGATTACCATGCACTTACCGTCGTCTGTCTGTTGCTATTTGTAGGCGCAATGGGTAAATCTGCCCAGCTTGGGTTACACACGTGGCTTCCAGACGCAATGGAAGGGCCAACACCCGTTTCTGCTCTAATTCATGCGGCAACCATGGTGACTGCGGGAGTTTTCATGATTGCTCGTTTGTCGCCAATTTTTGAGTACTCTGAGACTGCGTTAGCAGTCGTTACAATAGTTGGTGCATCGACGGCATTTTTTGCGGCTACTGTTGGTCTTTGCCAGAATGATATTAAGAGAGTCATAGCCTATTCAACTTGTTCACAACTTGGTTACATGTTTTTCGCATGTGGGGTGTCTGCATACGCAGCAGGCATATTTCACTTGTTTACACATGCTTTTTTTAAAGCGTTGTTATTTCTTGGGGCAGGCTCAGTTATCCATGCCATGTCAGATGAACAGGACATGCGTAAAATGGGTGGTATTTGGCGAGATATTAAATTCACTTACTTGATGATGTGGATAGGCTCATTAGCACTTGCCGGTGTGCCTTTCTTTTCTGGTTTTTATTCTAAAGATATAGTAATCGAGGCTGCTTTCGCTTCCAAAAGCATTGTGGGAGATTATGCATTTATGCTTGGTATGGTAGCAGCGTTTATAACCGCATTTTATAGTTGGCGATTGTTGTTGATGACGTTTCATGGGTCCAGTCGTGCAGATGAGAAAACGTTAGCCCACATTCATGAGTCTCCCAAGATAATGACAGTTCCACTTATGCTGTTGGCGTTTGGAGCAGTATTTGGTGGTTGGGCGGGTTACGATTTTTTTGTTGGTGATAGGATGAACGAGTTTTGGGGTGATGCTTTGTTTGTTGCTGAGGGTCATACTGCGCTTCGGGATGCAAAAGATGTTCCAATTTGGGTTAAAATAGGACCCATATTTATGGGTATTTCGGGGATTGGTCTTGCATATTGGTTGTATATGTTTAGGCCGTATTATCCCGGGTTAATAGCCAAAAGATTTAAGTTTACATATAAATTTTTACTGAACAAATGGTATTTCGATCAACTTTACGATCGTTGTTTTGTTAAACCTGCAAAGTATCTGGGTCATTCTCTATGGAAAGACGGGGACGGCACGCTTATTGACGGGCTTGGGCCCGATGGAATTGCAAGTGCGTTACGTTACCTGGCACGAAAAGCTAGTTCCATACAGACAGGATATGTTTATCATTATGCTTTCGCGATGCTAATTGGGGTTGCTGTATTGGTTTCGTTTTATCTGTCAGGCTTAGGTAAATAACCGATGTTAGAGGGTCTCCCTTTTCTCAGTATAATTACATTTCTTCCCCTTGTTGGTGCACTATTTATTGCGATACAAAAAGAGGATAATGCTGGAATACGAAACTCTCGTACAGCAGCACTGTGGACATCTTTGTTTACATTTTGTTTGTCGCTATTCCTTTGGTTTGGTTTTGAAAGAGGTACTGCCAAATTTCAATTTGTAGAAAAAGTACCATGGTTGGAGACCTTTGGAATTAATTATCATATGGGAGTTGATGGAATTTCGGTTCTTTTCGTTCTACTATCGACATTTCTTACCCCTATCTGCATTTTGGCTAGCTGGGACTCCATTCAGGTTAGAATTAAGGATTATATGGTTGCGTTTTTAGTTTTGGAAACGCTGATGGTTGGCATGTTTTGTGCCCTGGATATGGTTTTATTTTATATCTTTTTTGAGGGTGTACTCATTCCAATGTTTTTAATCATTGGCGTCTGGGGAGGCGAACGTCGTGTGTATGCAGCTTTCAAGTTTTTTCTCTATACACTCACCGGATCAGTTCTAATGCTACTTGCAATTATTGCAATTTATTTAATGTTAGACACAACCGATATCCCAGTAATTATGAACCTATCCTTGTCCAAAGAGATTCAGCTTTGGCTGTGGCTAGCATTTTTCGCTAGTTTTGCAGTTAAAATTCCAATGTGGCCTGTCCATACTTGGCTTCCAGATGCTCATGTGGAGGCTCCCACGGCCGGTTCAGTTATTCTGGCTGGAGTGTTGTTAAAAATGGGCGGTTACGGGTTTCTTAGATTTTCAGTCCCTATGATGCCACTGGCCAGCGATTTTTTTACTCCTTTAGTTTTTTCACTAAGTATTATAGCTGTCATTTACACTTCGTTGGTTGCTTTAGTACAATCGGATATGAAAAAATTAATAGCATATTCTTCAGTTGCACATATGGGTTTTGTTACCCTTGGTATATTCGCTTTAAACACCCAAGGCGTGCAAGGTGCGATATACCAGATGCTGAGTCATGGAGTTGTTTCCGCGGCGCTATTTCTCTGCGTTGGGGTTGTGTATGATCGAATGCACACAAAACTAATAGATCGATACGGCGGCCTGGTTGAGAGGATGCCCCTATATTCAGTAACATTCATGTTGTTTATGCTTGCAAGTGTCGGACTACCTGGCACTGGTGGATTTATTGGTGAATTTCTTGTTTTAGTTGGACTGTTTAATATAAATACGACGGTTGCTTTTTTGGCTGCGGTTGGTGTAGTTCTTGGTGCTGCCTACATGCTATGGCTATATCGTAGAGTAATCTTTGGTAAACTCACAAGGGATGATCTTAAAACGATTAAAGATATAAATGCGAGGGAAATTACTGTTTTTGTGCCGTTGGTCATCCTGACTATTTGGATGGGTATATATCCAGCACCGTTTCTTGAAATTATGGATGCATCTGTAAATAATTTATTGGAGCGACATAATGTTGCGCTTTCCGCTATAGCAGATAATCCGACCATGGCTAGTAAGAATTAAGTTCGGGCCCTGCCGATGGTTATTCCAAATTTGACACCTGCTATTGCCGAAATCTTTTTGGCTTGCTCTGGAATGTTATTGCTTGTATATGGCGTATTTCGCGGTGATAGTTCGGTTAGATCCGTAAGTTGGCTCTCTGTTTTAAGTATTGTTATAGCTGGAGTGTTTCTGTCTTTTGGTGATGGCCGGAATTTGACCTTTAATGGTCAATTCATCGCAGATGACTATGCACGGTTTATGAAATGGCTTGTGGTGTTAGGGTCAAGTCTAGCTGTAGTTATGTCAATTTCATATAATAAAACCGAGAAGATAGAGAAATTCGAATATCCTATTCTTATTCTTTTCTCGACACTTGGTATGTTTATGATGGTGTCGGCGAACGATTTAATATCTTTATATATTGGTTTAGAGTTACAAAGTTTGGCGCTATATGTGGTAGCGGCATTTCGGCGAGACTCATTACGCTCATCTGAAGCGGGTTTAAAATACTTTGTTCTCGGAGCTCTGTCTTCTGGGATGCTTCTGTATGGTGCATCGATGATATACGGATTTGCAGGTACAACATCATTCGATGGTTTGGCAGTAACCTTGAGGGGTGGAACTGGAGAGCCGGCTGTAGGTTTAATCGTCGGGTTGGTTTTTTTGATTACGGGGCTTGCTTTTAAGGTTTCAGCTGTTCCTTTTCATATGTGGACTCCCGACGTTTATGAGGGAGCCCCGACCCCGGTGACCGCGTTTTTTGCAGTTGCACCCAAGATCGCCGCTATGGCCCTTTTTGTAAGACTGTTGATTGGACCATTTGGTGTATTGTTGTCTGAGTGGCAGCAGGTTATTATATTAATTTCAGTAGCTTCGATGGTTTTTGGTGCAGTAGCAGCACTCTGGCAAACGAATATAAAGAGGCTTCTTGCTTACAGCTCTATAGGTCACGTTGGTTATGCTTTGGTTGGACTTGCAGCAGGCAGTGAAGCGGGTGTGAGAGGTGTCCTGATTTATATGGCAATATATTTGGCCATGAATGTTGGCACCTTCTGTTGTGTTTTGGCTATGAGACGAAGCAGTGGTATGGTTGAAAATATCTTTGATCTTGCAGGGTTGTCGCGCAACCAACCAGTATTGGCGTTTGCCTTTGCGGCATTGATGTTCTCAATGGCTGGTATACCGCCTTTGGCTGGATTTTTTGGTAAATTCTATATTTTCATTGCAGCTGTTGACGCCGGACTTGTCGTACTAGCAATTTTGGGTGTTCTTTCGAGCGTCGTTAGTGCATTCTATTATTTGCGTATAATTAAGATTATGTTTTTTGATGAATCTGCCGAACGATTTGATCGAGCAATCACAGGGGAAATACGTTTGATACTAACTGTTGCAACATGTTTTGTTCTGTTTTTCTTTTTAAGACCAGGGTTAATAGTCGAGAATGCAGAATCGGCTGCCAGAGTTCTTTTCGTTGGATGAACTTTACCAATTGCCAATTCTAGATAGAAATTGGCGGCTTCGTGTACTTGAAGAGATTGATAGTACTAATACAGAAGCACTGCGACGATTGTCAGCAGGAGTAGGCACAGAGGAAATCATATTAGCCACTAAACAGACAAAGGGTCATGGAAAAATGGGCCGTCATTGGATATCGATGCAGGGAAATTTGGCAATGACAGCTACGGTGGGTGGACTCAATGATACGAGTCTTAGCGATTTAAGCTTTGTAACAGCAGTATCTATATTGGACTCGATAAATCCCCTTTTGCCACTAAACAGACGTCTGCAAGTCAAATGGCCAAATGATATTTTTCTGAACAATAAAAAGTTAGGGGGAATCTTAATTGAAATTCCTGAAATAAAACATGCGGCAGTGGTTGGAATAGGCCTTAATGTGGTCAAAGCTCCCAAGTTCGCTGGATTAAATGCCACATGCTTGGCTGAGTTTGGTTGTACTGTTTCAATTATGGATCTTGCTATATTAATAGCAAATAATTTTTCTGTTTGGTTAAAACGCTGGAAAAAGAATGGATTGAAACCTGTAATAGCTGCGTGGCGCACAGCAGCTATAGGAATTGGCAAACCTATTAGTATACGCTTTCCTAACGATGATCAGATCCATGGCACGTTTATTGATGTAGGCGAAGATGGCAGATTGCTTTTAAAAACATGTGACGGGTTTACACGTTTTATTTTCGCAGGTGATATGTTTTTGGAAAAACGGCATGTTACTAGCAATTGACTCCGGTAATACAAACACTGTATTTGCAGTTTTTGAGGACAACCAATTGATTGGAGAGTGGCGAGCAGCCACTGACCCCAATCGTACGGCCGATGAGCATGGAGTCTGGTTATTGCAGCTTTTGTCAGCAAATAATGTTGATATTAGTTCCATAAATGAGACAATTATTGCTACTGTTGTTCCTGAGGCTTTATTTGGACTCAGTGGCTTGAGCAAAAAGTACTTTGATTCTAAACCATTGGTTGTTGGACATCCACAAGTTGAAATTGGAATAAAAATAAAGTTAGACGACCCCTCTCAGATCGGTGCAGATCGATTAGCAAATGCGGTCGCTGGCCACAAACTTTATACTGGGCCACTTATAATTATTGACTTTGGCACAGCCACAACATTTGACGTAATTGATCAAAATGGTGCTTATTGTGGTGGAGTGATTGCACCAGGTATAAATTTATCCTTAGCTGCTTTAGATGAGGCTGCAGCGCGATTACCTCGCATCGCAATAGAAAGACCAGATTCTGTAATAGGTAGTAATACAGTTGCCGCTATGCAGTCAGGTGTTTATTGGGGCTATGTTAGTTTAATAGAGGGTCTGGTGAAACGGATTACCATAGAATACGGTTATAAGATGAAAGTTGTTGCAACCGGCGGATTAGCTCCAATTTTTTCTCGGGCTACCGCGGTAATTGAAGAGATTGATACTGATATGACTTTGCGCGGTTTAGCCTATATTAACAGTCTTAATCGCCTGGTCTGAAAATGAAAAAGAAACAATTGGTATTTGTGCCTCTCGGGGGATGTGGTGAGATTGGAATGAACCTATCTCTTTACGGGTATAATGATCATTGGGTAATGATTGATTGTGGAATAACGTTTGGTGATGAACGATATCCTGGAATTAATATTATTACTCCTGATATTTCTTTTATAGAAAAGGAAATTAAAAATCTTCATGGTATTATAATTACCCATGGACACGAGGATCATATTGGTGGAGTGCCGCATCTCTGGAAGAATTTAAATTGTCCTGTCTATGTTACACCGTTTGCTGCAGCTCATCTTCGTCGAAAACTATCTGAAGTGGGCTTAATCGAATGTGTTCCAATTAGGGAAATTCCATGTGGGGGCGGCGGAAAGGCTGGACCGTTTGAATTCAAGTATATTTCCGTGGCGCACTCGATTCCAGAAACACAGGCAGTTTCACTAAAGACCCCGGTTGGAACTTTATTGCATATGACAGATTGGAAGCTTGACCCCAGACCTTTAGTGGGGTCTCAAACCGATGAACAAAAACTTCGTGATCTAGGAGATACCTCTTTAATTGCTTTAATGTGTGATTCCACTAACGCAGAAATTGCAGGCCATTCTAAATCTGAAGGAAAATTAAGAGATAACTTAACTAAAATAATAAGTGCTTGTTCAAAGCGGGTTGTGGTGGCTTGTTTTGCTTCAAATATCGCGCGTTTATTAACCTGTGTTTATGCTGCTAAAAATTCTGGGAGAAGCGTGGGTTTGGTTGGAAGATCCCTTTGGAGTATGGCAGAGAACGCACGTTCCTGTGGTTATTTGAAGGAAGTGCCCGAATTTCTTGTGCCGGAAGAATTAAGCTATTGTCCCCGAGAGCGCTCGCTGATTGTAGCGACTGGAAGTCAGGGCGAGTCCCGGGCTGCATTATCCCGGATTGCCTCTAATAACCATAGTGATATTTTCCTCGAGAAAGGTGATACTGTTATTTTTTCTTCTAAAGAAATTCCCGGCAACGAGCGCGCTATTGGTCGTCTTAAAAATCAGTTATCCGCTCGCGGTGTGGAGATATTAACTGAGAAGGAGTCTTTTGTTCATGTGTCGGGCCACCCCGCACAAGATGAATTATCTTGTATTTACGATTGGTTAAAACCAAAACTCTTGGTGCCTATCCATGGCGAAACACGTCATTTACGAACCCATGTAAAATTTGCGAAAAATAACAATGTGTCAGACGCGTTGATGGTTGAAAACGGCTCGGTTTTAAGAATTTATCCCGGCCCGGCAGAAATTGTTGGAGAAGTAAAGACAGGACGTAAAGCGGTTTTTGGAAGGGAATTAATACCAGTAGAAAGTACAATTATTAAAACACGCCGGCAAATGGCACTCAGTGGGATGGCAGTTGTCACTATCTCCATGGACGGGAATGGAAACATAGTTAATGAACCATTGATTTCTTTACCTGGGCTGCAGGAAATTAAAAGAGATAAAGAAGACGATTTACTCTCTATTTTGATCGAAGAAGTAATGTATGATGTAAATAATCTCCGTCAGGGCTCTCGTCAAAACAACAAAATAGTGGAGAAAACCGCTGGTAGAACTATACGCCGGGTGCTTAAGGAAGAACGGGGCGTGCGTCCAATTATACAAATTCACTTAGTACGGATTTAATTTAATTATGGGTGTGACTTCAGGAATTATTGTATATGTAATAACATGGTGGTTAGTATTTTTTATGGTTTTACCATTGGGTGTTCGTTCACCACATGAGACAGGTGAGAAGCCGGAAACAGGTCATGAACCAGGTGCACCGACTTCTCCAAATCTTTTGATGAAGGTTATCCTTTCAACTTTAATATCTCTGTGTCTTTGGGGGGTCACATATTGGATAATTGACTCAGAGATTATATCATTCCGTCCAAATTAATTGAAACTGAGCTTGGTAAGAAATCAAATTCGTGGACAACTAAGGGACACCCCCCCCCAAAAAACCTGTACAACTATCATGACGTTATGAAATATATCATGAAACATGCGGAAACAAGCCACATGGCAGCTGAAATTTCAGTGAACCGTCCGCATAAAAATTTGATAGCTACAAAGGCAATAAATCCAAGACCAATTCCTGTTGCTATTGAAAATGTTAGTGGCATTGAAAGTGCTGTTATTACAGCAGGGGCATACTCAGTAATGTCCTCCCAGTCAACTTCTGCAAGTCCGCGCGCCATAAGACATGCTACAAATATAATTGCTGGTGCAGTTGCAAATCCGGGTATGGATGTCGCAATTGGAGCAAAAAACAACGCTAGAAGAAACAAAATAGCAACAACAACTGCAGTTAATCCGGTTCGCCCGCCCGCCCGAACGCCAGACGAGCTCTCTATATAGCTGGTTGTTGTTGAGGTGCCCATTAATGAACCGAAAACAGTAGCAGAACTATCCGCTACTAAGGCTGGGCCCAATCGCGGCAAATTACCATTTTCGTCTAGCATTTTTGCCTGATGGGCAACAGCAATTAGGGTGCCCGCAGTGTCAAAAAGGTCTACAAGTAAAAAACTAAATAGAAGTATGGCAATAGTTGCACCAGCTAGTTGGAATAAGCCAGAAGTGTCCAGTTGCAAAAACGTTGGGGAGGGATCTGGTGGTATTGCCATGAGACCTGACGGTAATTTGGCAATGCCAAGTGCCATACCAATAATGGACACACCGAGTATGCCAATTATAATTGCACCCGGCACTCGTTTGTAGTCCAACACAACCATTGCTATGAAACCGATTACTGCGAGAACAACAGGCAAACTTGTTAAATTTCCAACCGAAACCAAAGTTGCTGGATGGTCAACTACAATTCCAGCGCTTTTTAGCCCTATAAACCCGAGAAATAACCCGATGCCTGAGGCGATGGCAAGTTTTTGTGATCGGGGAATACTATTTATTATCCATGCACGGACGGGAAGAATGCTCAATAATAAGAACAATATACCCGACACGAATACAGCGGCTAATGCTATTTGCCAGCTTACACCCATGCCTTTTACGACGGCAAAGGTGAAAAAAGCGTTTAATCCCATACCGGGTGCCATTGCGATTGGGTAATTTGCGTACAATCCCATTATTAGCGTGCCAACAGCAGCAGCCACACAGGTTGCTACAAATACAGCGCCTTTGTCCATTCCCGCAGCGGAAATGATATCGGGATTAACAAAAATGATGTAAGCCATCGTCAAAAATGTTGTAAGGCCGGCAAAAACTTCAGTCTTTACTGTTGTATTGTGCTCTTTTAAATGAAAGAATTTTTCCAGCATATTTTACTCCCCATCAAAGAAATCAATAGATGTTTATCCAATTTAGATATTCGCACATCGATACGAATCATGCTTCATATTTTAAAATTCTGATCGAAGTTTTTCTGTATAAAATATATTAAAATTATGTTTTGCTACCACTTTTTCACATTTATGTTAAAGGTAGTAACAAATTTGCGTCTCAAGGCAGCGTTATCAACAACTAAATTGTCAACCTGTTAGGTTTTATCTTGTTCTTTAAAGTTTAACAAATCTGAGTAAGAATTTATGCGCCGAACTAGTTTTTTTCTGCCAACGCTGAGAGAAAATCCGGCAGAGGCTCAAATTGTTTCCCACAGGTTGATGTTACGAGCTGGAATGGTTAGGCAAGCCAGTGCAGGCATTTATTCATGGCTACCACTGGGTTACAGGGTGCTTCAACGCATTGAGAATATCATAAGAGAAGAACAAAATGCGGTGGGGTGTCTCGAGATGTTAATGCCAACTATTCAATCTGCCGACTTATGGCGGGAGAGTGGTCGCTTTGACGGATATGGGCGTGAAATGTTGCGAATAAAAGATCGTCACGATCGGGACTTGCTCTATGGCCCCACTAATGAAGAACAAATCACTGAAATATTTCGTGATGCAATTTCCTCTTACAGGGATCTTCCCAGGGTGCTATATCAAATTCAATGGAAATTTCGGGATGAAGTTAGACCGCGTTTTGGTGTAATGCGTGGGCGGGAATTTCTTATGAAGGATGCTTATTCATTCGATTTAAATTATCAAAGTGCA
>MDTG01039381.1_pt1 | contig 21295 bp, 26 predicted proteins | sample 811421 | NCBI WGS metagenome assembly MDTG01 (sample SAMN05326645, study PRJNA326480) | marine metagenome | isolation source: seawater | place: Pacific Ocean: South East | collected 2011 | reverse complement strand
GTAAAATCTGACCAAACTTGAGGTCTAAGTTCTAGCCATCCTTTCCAATAAACTCTCCAAAATATTTCTTGAATATATTTTTCAACTTTTTGATGAGATAATTTTGATAAAACAGTTTTTACAACCTCGTACTCAGAAATTAATCTATGGGAAATATAAGGTGATAGACAAGACACATTAGATTTGTCTTTTGGTCCTAAATCAAAATTTCTTTTGAAACTATAATTTGCTAAATCACTATTAATAAAATTAGCAAGCTGTTTTAAAGCTCCCTCTCTTGAGGTTTCAAATTTCATTAATCTTCGTCATCCCTCCAACCGTCAATATAAAGTTTCCATGCCGCAAAAGTTACACAAGGTATTCCAACGCAGAATCCTAAAAGTATGCCGTTGTCCCTTCCAAGATAAATTGAACCTATGTGAGCACTCAGAAACGGGGGAAGAACTAAAATGGCAGCAATTATTAAGTATCTGTAGACAAATGGTGGTCGTTTCAAATTGAGTTCCCCATATTCACAGGTCTCGAAACTGAGGATGTAAACCAACAGTTACTACAATTCTTCTCATCACCTTTTTCCAATATCCAATTAAATGAATAGATTGTTTTTTTATCAGATAGAATGATCACATCGTATATGTATTTGTCTTCCTTATAGTCAATCAATTTGATTTCATGTGATTGATGGTTAATTAAATGTTTATAGCTTTCACTTCGTAACATAACTTTAAATCTTTCAAGAGGTCCAGTATAAATTTTATTGATAGGATGTGCAAAAATCCATGTCTGCTCTATACCATTATCTTTTTCGGGTTGATTATTATTTTTTAAAGCATCTAATTGTATCTTGATAACATCAAAGGGCTCAAAATTTGCGTTTGGTAAAATAAAATCAGCCTTTGCAATATTTGAGAATAAAAAAATAAAAATTAAAATTTTTTTTAATAATTCCATATCTCATTTAATTTTTGTTCTCTACCGCAACCTGACTTATAAATTAAATAGTTTATGAAACTCTTTTGATAATAATCCTGGTGATAATCTTCGCCCCTGTAAAATTTTTTAAACTTAATTACAGCGACATTAGTTTTTCTCTTAAACTCTTTTTCAATTTTCATCAAAGAGTCGATTATTATTTTTTTTTCATAATTGTTAGTGTAAAATATAGCAGGCTTATAACTCTCCCCACGATCGCAGAACTGTCCATCACCATCAAAAGGATTTATATTTTTCAAATGCACACTCACCAGTTTTGAATAATTTACCTTGTCTACATCATAAGTTACCTCAACTGCCTCAACATGGCCAGTAAGATTACTTACAACCTGTTTGTAAGTCGGATTTTCTAAGTGTCCGCCAGAATAACCAGAGATTGTTTTTGAAACACCATCAATTTTATCCAAATATTCTTCTACACACCAAAAACAACCACCAGCAAAATATGCTTTTTTTTGTTTTTCTTCAGAATAAACTTCTTGAGCGATAAATAATGCGACAATTATTATTAATATGTTTTTCATCTGTAATGTAAATATATCTTATGGTTACCAATAAGTATATTGTCATTGAAGGCACACACCTAAATCCAAATAATATTGATACTCTTGTTGTAGAAACGAAAAAAATTCATGGGCCATATACAGAAAAAAAGGCAAATGAAATTGCTAAAAGTTTAATTCAAAAGAATATTGATAACTACTACCACAGAGCCTGGGTGGTTAAAAATTAAGTATAAATTTAACCCACCGTAGATCGTCCGCCATCCACTCCGATGACTTGACCTGTTATCCACGAACTTTGCTCAGTTAACAAAAATTTTGCTAATTCGGCTGAGTCTTTTCCTTCTCCTAGACGTCTCATTGGATGTTGTTTAGCTATGGCCTCTGTAATTTTTGGGTTTTTGAACATTTTGTCAGCCATTTTTGATTTACTTAAACTTGGAGCTATACAGTTTACTCTTACATTTGGTGCTAATTCAGAAGCTAACGAAATAGTCAACCCTTCCAGCGAAGCCTTGACTGGCGAAATTATGCTATGATTTGGAAAACCTTGCCTAACGGCAATAGTTGAAAAAAGTACGATTGAGGCTTTATTTTTTTTTAAACCATTTAAAAATTTTTTAATTAAATCTATTACTGGAAAAAAATTCAATTCAAAACATTTAATATAATCTTTTTTAGTAACTAAATTAAAAGGTTTGAGATCTATAGAACCAACACAATAGGCTATTCCAGCGATATCCTCCTCCTTTAAATCAGAGCTAATTTTTTCAAGATAGTCTGCGTCTAAAACACTTGAAACAGTATGTTTAAATCCAGTTTCATCACTTAATTGTGAAATTTCCTCTTTATTTTTAGCAACTAGATGAGCATCTACAGAATCTTTTTTTAATGATCGAGTTAAAGCAGCACCCACCGATCCCGTCGCACCAATTATCAATATTTTTTTACCCATTATAAAAATTAAATATCGTTTGATTTTTTATCGTCTAATTTTAAATACTTACTGTTTCTAAATCTAATAATCACTGTAGCTATACAAACAATTAAAATAGCCGATGCAATATAAACTAACGTTGCAGGATCGTCGTTCTTATCTTGTAAAATTATATATCTTGCTAATGCAGTAATGGCTATTACCATGGGATAAGTTATTCTTACAGACCTTGTTTCCCAGTAAGACCGTACTAATCCAATTACCTCAATATAAATAAACATTAGCAATAAATCAGCAAGATCAATGGATCTCTCCAAATACATTGTCCTAACTTCAAGAACGAAAGCGATAATTGTTGCGAAAAGAACAAATATAACTGCGGTTAGTTGAATATTTCTAATAGTTGTATTCATTTAAATATTATAATTATTATTCACCTTTATTCAATTTTTTTGAGTGAAATTTTATAAAATTTTCCACTTTTCTTCTATTAAAAAATTTATTTTCTTCAAAAGATACTTTTTTCATAGAGTAAGCCTTATTGTTTGTTATCCTTGATAATATTATCACATTACCCCTAAAAATTTTTAAGACAACTTGTCCTGACACTAAATGTCTTTTTTTATCAACTATTTTTTGAAGTTTTATTCTTTTTTTTGAAAACCAATATCCGTTGTAAACTAATTCAGCGTAATACGGCATTATTCTTTCTTTGCTGTGCATAGTTTTTATATCTAATGTTACTGACTCAATCGCTCTATGTGCAACGTGCAAAATTTCACCTCCAGGAGTTTCATATACTCCCCTCGATTTTATCCCAATAAATCTATTTTCAACCAAATCGACCCTACCAACCCCATTCTTACCACCAATAATATTCAATTTTTCCAAAATCTTTTTTGGAGTTAATTTTTTATTATTAATTGAAATCGGATCCCCATTTTTGAATCCTATTTTTATAATTGTGGCTTTCGATGGAGTTTTTTCTAAAGCTACTGTTCTTTGGTAAATATGATCAGGAGCTTTATTTCTTGGATTTTCCAAAACTTTTCCTTCAGTCGAAGTATGAAAAATATTATCATCAACTGAAAAAGGTGACGAACCTTTTTTATCTTTAGGAGTAGGTATTTTATTCTTTTTGGCGTAATTAATAAGATCTGATCTAGACTGTAAATTCCATATTCTCCAAGGAGCGATTACTTTAATTTTTTTTCCAAAATAAGAGTAAGCCAATTCAAACCTGATCTGATCATTACCCTTCCCAGTCGATCCATGTGAGACCGCAAAAGCTTTAAACTTTTTTGCAATATCAATTTGTCTTTTACCAATTAAAGGTCTAGCAATCGATGTACCTAATAAATATTTACCCTCATAAAGTGCGTGCGCTCTAATCATTGGAAAAACATAATCTTTCACAAATACATTTTTTAAGTCTTCAATTATTATCTTTTTTACACCTAGTTTTTTAGCGTTATATATAATTTTTTTTTTATTAATTTTTTGACCTATATCCGCAGTGTAAGCAATTACTTCAGCATTATAATTTTTTTGAAGCCATTTCAAAATGATCGAGGTGTCTAATCCTCCGGAGTAAGCTAAAACTATTTTTTTCATTATCCGCAGGTTTTTTTTGCAGTATTATATGCTTTTGTAAAACCCATCATTGAATAATGATCGGTCGTTTGTGCGCCGCTTTTTGTGCCACCAATCACCATTAGATTGGTCGCTCTCTTCATAACTTTGATAAATTTTTGTTCCTCTTTTTCATCTAACAACCAGGCAAAATCACTTTGAGAGAATAATGAAAAGTTGTTTTTACCTGACTTTGCCGTAACCGATGAGGACTTGTAATCATGACCACTCGTAACACTAATCTCGTCCTTAATATTTTCATTTGGCCTAAAAGTTACAAACAGTCTCGACTCTCCTCTCTTAATTGAACTAGGTACTCTTTTTAAGGGTTTAGTTTGCGCAAAACAAATTTTACCTGAGTCTGTAATTAAACTATAACTTTCCCAGTTTTTATATTTACCAGTTGATCTGGGCATATTAGCGCTAACCTGGCTTACAAAAATAAATGCAAATAATATTATAAAAATTTTTTTCATAAACATTATTACTTTTTATACTAAAATTACTCTATTTCAATGCTTTGTATTAAGGTGAGGGATTTGGATGGTTGTTGTGTATCAAATTAATTTTATCAAGAATTTCTTTAGATAAATTAACATTTATACTGTCTATGTTTTCCTTAAGCTGATCCATGGTTGTGGCCCCAATTATGTTACTTGTAACGAAAGGTCTAGAGTTTACAAAAGCATGGGCTAAATGCGTTGGACTAAGATTATAATTCTCCGCAAGCTTAAAGTATTCTTCATAGGCTTTTAAAGCTCTAGGATTGCCGTGTCTTTCCCAACCTTTAAATAAAGCTTGTCTAGAATTTTTTGGCATCTGATTGTTTCTGTACTTTCCAGTCAGATAACCTGTTGCTAAAGGATAATAAGGAATTAACCCACAATTCTCTCTAATCGAAATTTCTGACATACCAATTTCGTAAGTTCTATTTACTAAATTATATGGATTCTGCACTGTCATGACTCTTGGCAAATTTCTATTTTTTGATATTTCTAAGAATTTTGATAGGCCATAGGGAGTCTCATTTGATAACCCGATAAATCTTATTTTCCCGGCTTTAACAAATTTATCAAGAGCTTCTAATATAGACTCGAAATCATTCCAACCACTTTCATTTTGATCTATCTCGTAATCTCTTTTTCCAAAATAATTTGTTGAACGTTCGGGCCAGTGTAATTGATATAAATCTATATAATCAGTTTTTAATCTTTTAAGACTTCCATCAATGGCTAGACCAATATTTTTCTTATCAAAACTATTTTTGCCGCTTCTTATCCAAGAACAACCTGGTCCAGCAACTTTTGTTGCCAAAATAATTTTACCCCTATTTTTTCTTTTTAAGAACCAATTTCCTATCATCACCTCAGTTTTTCCATAAGATGTTGATGTAGGTGGAACAGAATAAAGCTCCGCTGTATCAAAAAAATTTACCCCTTTCTCAAAAGCATAATCCATTTGCTCAAAGGCTTCATTTTCGTTATTTTGCGTTCCCCACGTCATTGTGCCTAAACATATGAGGCTAACATTAATATCGGTAGTGCCTAATTTTTTGTATTTCATAAGATATGCAATAGAATGCGATATTATGTTTGAATTTTCAATCTTGAAAACAAATCAAAAATTACTATATTGATGACTATGGAAATTAATAAACAAAAAACATCGTTTAGATCCTCTGTATCAGAGGCGATTATTGACCAAGGTTTAAGAGCTTATATGTTAAAAGTGTACAACTACATGGCGTCTGGTGTGCTTTTAACTGGTGTTATTGCTTTATTACTTTTTAAAATGTCAGTTGTTACTGGTCCAAACGGAGAAATTCTTAGTTTAACAAATTTAGGTAACTCAATTTATAATTCCGCTTTAGCATGGATTATAATGTTAGCACCACTTGGAATAGTTTTTTATATGAGTTTTGGTATTGCAAAAATGAGTGCTTCAAAAGCTCAAACTGTGTTTTGGATTTTTGCAGCTCTGATGGGCGCGTCACTATCATCAATCTTTTTAGCGTATACAGGAACCAGTATAACTAGAGTTTTTTTTATCACCGCAGGGACTTTCGGAGCAATGAGTATTTATGGTTACACTACTAAAAGAGATTTAACTAAAATGGGATCTTTTTTATTTATGGGCTTAATAGGTATTATAATTGCTTCTTTGGTAAACATTTTTCTAAAATCTAGCATGATGTATTTTGTAATTTCAATCATCGGTGTTTTAGTTTTTGTTGGTCTTACAGCTTACGATACACAAAAAATTAAGAATATGTATCTTGCAAGCGACAGTGGTGAACTCGTCGGAAAAAAAGCAGTAATGGGCGCATTAACACTTTATCTAGATTTTATAAACTTGTTCATCATGCTGTTGAGACTTTTTGGACAAAGACGTTAAAAACTAAATTTTTTTACCCTATTATCAAGATTTTTTATAATTTTTTTCAGCTCTTGCGATTTTTCTAAAGTCATACCGTTTTTGTCTTTTATTTGAAATTTTTCATTTTTGTGTTTAGGTTTTAAATTTTTTAGAATTTTTAATATAGGCTTTTCTGATGATCTCAAATAAATATTGAAAGAAATTTCTTTCTTATTAGCAGAAAAGCTATAGTCTCTCCAAGTGCCATTGGAAACCATTTTGGCGTATAGATTTAATATGGTATTCAATTCTTTCTTAACAAAAAAACTTTCTTTATCAGAATTATAATTTATATTATTTACTACAAGCTTTAATCTGGTCATATTTTATATTTATTTATTAAGAATACTTGCATCAGAGTGAAAACAAACGTTAAAGGAAGTATACCCCAAACTTTAAAATTTACCCAAACTTCCTCACTTTGTGTTCTCCAAACAATTTCATTTAAAATTGCAAGAAAAACAAAAAATAAAGCCCATCTGTTATTAAGTTTATTCCAACCTTCATCAGCCAAAGTTAATGATTTTCCAAGTAGAATTTTGATCAAATTTTTATCGAATATATTTTTTCCGATTATTAAAATAAGTGCAAATAATAAGTTAACAATTGTTGGTTTCAAATAGATGAATACAGGATTATTAAAATAAAGCGTTAATCCTCCAAAAAAAGTGATTATGATTGCACCTATAAGAGGCACATACGGAATTTTTTTTTCAACAAAATAAACTATAGCAACAGCAAGTATTGTTGTTATAATTAATGGAGGTATTGCCGTCCCTAAGTCGTTACCATTTTTTTTGTATACAATAAAGAATATTACCAAGGGACCGAGATCAGTAATAAATTTTAATAAAGACTTATTCACATTTAATTTTTAACACAAAAGTATTTTAAGTTAAAATTATATATTGCTTTTAATTTAAAAATTACTATGTTCTTAGATATGGCAATTAACAGAGCTAAATTTTCTATCGGTGAAGTAGTAAAACATAGGCATTTTGATTTTAGAGGAGTTATTTACGATGTTGATTTTGAATTTAATAATTCAGAGGAGTGGTATCAATCCATTCCAAAAAATGTAAGACCTAGAAAAGATCAGCCATTTTACCATTTACTCGCTGAGAGCAATGAAGTTACTTACGAAGCTTATGTATCTGAGCAAAACTTATTAGTTGATGACTCTAATGAGCCCATAAAGCATCCCCTGATTGAAGAAATTTTTGAGGGGAAAAGGGGCTCAATATATTTTAAAACTTCAAATTAATTGAATTTTTCCGAAATCGCCACAAATTAAACAAGATTGGTTCAAAACTATGACAAGAAAAAACATTAAATTTATAGAGTTTAAAGCTTAGTTGGAGACTACTCATACTTCTTACTCCCTCTCAGTTTCCAACTAGGCCAAAATATCATCTTCACACAAAATTTTTACTGTAGTATTAAGTTATATGCAAAAATTTTTTTCGTTAAGTAAAATATTTATTGCGATTACAAAAGTTATTAATTTGATTAGATCAATTTTTCCTTTACTTTTAGTCATCGCACTAACTTTTGCATTAGCATTATCACCCCCGGACTATTTGCAGGGAGACAGTGTTAGGATTATGTATGTTCATGTACCAAGTGCATGGATTAGCTTAATAACATTTTCAACTATAACTTTTTTGTCAATAATAAATTTTATATTTAAGATAAAAATCTTTGAGATTGTAATTATTTGTGCTGCACCAATTGGTTTACTTTTTACTTGTTTAGCAATTATAACAGGATCTCTATGGGCTGAACCAACATGGGGAACGTGGTGGGTTTGGGATGCTCGACTTACATCAATGATAGTTTTAATGACTTTTTATGTTTTAATTATTCTTTCTCACAAATTTATTAAACCTAGAGACAGGTCAATTAAGTATTCCTCAATTTTAGCAATCATTGGCTCCATTAACATTCCTGTGATAAAATATTCGGTTGATTGGTGGAACACATTACATCAGCCAGCTAGTATTAAAATTTCTGGTAGCAGTTCAATTCATAGCAGCATGCTGATGCCATTAATGTTGATGTTATTGATTTTATTGCTTTACTCTGCGTTAATTTTTCTAATGAAATATAAGACAGAAATCATTAAGATAAAGAAATCTGGTATTAAAAGATTATGATTGAAAAACTAGTTTACATGAATGGTTACGGCTTTTACGTATGGACATCATTTGGGGTCGTGTTTTTATCTTGTTTTATTTTCTTTTTAAAAACTTTGAGAAAATTAAAAAAATATGAAAGTTTATTTGTTAAAGAAGTTACAGAATTGAGCAAACAAGAGAAAAAATCTGCGTTAAGCAAATCTGAAACTGTAGGTGAAATTTTTAAGTCGAGTAACAAAACGATCTAAAGCATTTAAAAATGCTTACAACTAAAGTAAAAAAAAAAATTATATTTTTAAGTCTTTTTTGCTTAATTTTAATTATATTAGCATTGTTTGTTTTCAAAAACTTAAATCAAAATTTACTTTATTTTAAAACTCCCACTGAAATTTTTAATGATAATAATCTTGATTACAATCGCAGCATACGACTGGGGGGTATGGTTAAAAAAGACTCGATTGATGTTAGTAAAAATGAAATAAGATTTATTATCACCGATTTTGAAAAAGAAATTTTGGTCTCATTTAATGGCACTGTTCCTAATCTCTTTTCAGAGGGTAAAGGAGTAATAGCTGAGGGAAAATTAAAAGACAAAAAATATTTTGTTGCTAAAAGAATCCTGGCTAAACATGATGAGAACTATATGCCACCATCAATGAAAGAAATGATAAAAAAAAATGCTAAGTAACTTAGGAAACACATTTTTAGCTTTAAATATACTTACCACTTCTAGTATCATATATTTTTCATACAAGTTTTTAAAAAAAACAATTTTAATTAAATTTAATAATCTAGTTCAACTAAGCTTGCTGCAATCCACTTTTTCTATTATGGGATTTATTACTTTGATAACCGGATTTCTGGTATCAGATTTTTCTCTTATAACTGTTTTTGAAAATTCTCATTCGACTAAACCCTTATTTTATAAAATTGCTGGTGCCTGGGGAAATCACGAAGGAAGCTTGTTGCTCTGGATAACAATTATGACTATCTTTTCATTACTCTTTTTAATTTTTAATAAAAGAAATTCAAATAATTTTTTATTATTAACTTTAATAACACAAAATTTTCTTATTTTAGGCTTTTTATTATTTTCTTTTTTTAACTCAAACCCATTTGATAAAATTTTACCAGTGCCGTTAAACGGATTAGGTTTAAATCCAATACTACAAGATCCTGCTTTAGCTATTCATCCACCACTTTTATATTTGGGGTTTGTTGGTGCCTCCATTTATTTTTCAGCTGCTATATCATCACTATTAACAGGGCATGGAGGAAAAAAATTTGCCGTTCAAATAAAACCATGGGTAAAAATCTCATGGTTTTTTCAAACCTTAGGAATTATCGTTGGTTCTATTTGGGCTTACTACGAATTAGGTTGGGGAGGGTTCTGGTTTTGGGATCCTGTTGAAAATGCTTCATTGATGCCTTGGTTCGCTATGACGGCCTTAATACATTCCACAATAATTTTAGAGAAACGTGAAGGATTATATTCTTGGGTAATAATACTATGCTTATTAACTTTTATCTTAAGTGTTACAGGGACATTTTTAGTTAGATCGGGAATTTTAAATTCAGTGCACACTTTCGCTAATGATCCATCAAGGGGACTTTATATTTTAATTTTGTTATTTTTGATGGTAATTTTTTCGGTGATTATTTATTTCTCAAAATCAAAAGAAGATAATATTTCATTCGACAATTTTAGTAGAGAAATATTTATCATATCAAACAACTGGTTTATGGCCTTTTATTTAATAACAGTTTTTATTGGAACTATTTACCCAATTTTTACTGAAGTGATCTTTAACACTAAGATTTCAGTTGGGCCCCCCTTTTATAACCTTATAATTGCACCAATAGTTATTCCATTTCTATTCATTATGGCAATAGGCCCAAACATAAGTTGGATCAAATTTAAAAATATTAATAAGAAAAAAATTATTTTGGTAACATTATTTTCAACTTTAATAATTTTTTTATTAAAAAAATTAAATGGAGGTTTTTCTCCAATTTCTAATTTAATATTGATATCTTCAGTTTTTTTAATAATTTATAGTTTAATTGATTTAAAGATTTTATTAAAAAACAGACCCTACAATAATTTATCAAGAGTGATTTCTCACCTAGGTTTTGGTTTTTTAATATTTTTTATAGTAATCAATCACAATTATTCTATCGAAAGAGATATGAATTTAAAAGTTGGAGATACAGAACGTTTTAATAATTATGAGATAACATTTTCTAAATTAACACTAAATAAAGAAGAAAATTATGACTCAGTTGTCGGACACTTTATTTTTAAGGACAAAAATAATGGTTTTATAAAAAACCTTAAGCCCGAGATACGTTTATATAACAAGCCAGAGACTTTAACCTATGAAGCCTCTATTAGAACAAATATTTTTAGGGATCATTATTTAACAATGAGTAACATTGATCGATCTGAATTTTATAATATTAAGTTTCAGAATAAACCTCTAATGTTATGGATATGGATATCAGCCATAATTTTATCAATCGGTGGAATTTCAAGATTAAATTTTTTTAGGAAATGAGAATTTCAAGAACCATAAGTGTTGTAATTTTATTATTCATTTTTACGATATTTCTTATCGGGCTGAATAAGAGTCAACTATATGATACAACCAATCTCACAGGACAAACATTAACTACTTTTAAAATGAAATCTTTTCAAGAAGACGAGGTTATAAGTAATAAAAATTTGTACTCGAACGAATTCACACTAATAAATTTTTGGGGATCATGGTGTTTGCCATGTAGAGAGGAGCACTCCACACTTATGGCTTTATCTAAAATAAAGAAGATTAAAATTATGGGTGTGAACTTTAAAGATAATGAATCAAATGCAATTAATTTTTTAAAAACACTGGGCGATCCATATGATATCAAAACAATTGATAAAGACGGCAAGCACTCAGTTAATTTTGGCATCTACGGAATTCCGGAGAGTATTTTAGTTGATAATGATTTGAAAATTATTGCTAAATTTGTTGGCCCATTAAGTAAAAAGAATTTTGACGAGATAATAAATATCATAAAATAATGAGCAAGTTTTTAAAAATTTTAATAATCGCACTTTTTCTGTCAGGTAATCACGTGCACGCCTTAGATCAAATCAATGAAGGTCAAGTTTTCAAGAATATCAGATGTCTTGTCTGCCAAGGTCAATCTATTGCCGAGTCAAATTCTGAATTTGCCCAAACTGTAAAATCAGTAATAAGGGATCAAATTAATTCTGGAAAAAACGAGGATGAAATATATAACTTTCTAATCAGTAAATACGGTGAATGGATTGTATATAAACCTGAGCTTAACAAAAAAAATTTACTTTTATGGATTATACCTTATTTTTCCTTGATTTTAGGGGGAGTATTTATTTTCAGATTTATTAGAAAAAAAAACAAATTGTATTAAAACTATACATTTTGTATTTAAAATAGTAACTTTAATTATGAAAAATTTTTTTTTAAGTTTAATACTTTTAACATTCGCGATGACGCAAATTCATTCACAAGAAAAAAAAACAGAATTATCATTTTATACTGGAATATTTGACGTTATTGATAAAGAAGGTGATGATAAAGCAACAATGTTCGGTCTCGAACACAAAAACTCAGAATTATTCAGAAATACTTTTTTAGGCAGGATATCTCCGATTACAGGCGGTTTTTTAACAGACAAAAACTCAGCTTATTTTTATACCGGAGTTCAGGCAACATACAATTTAGGGATGATAAATATCAAACCTAGTTTTGCACCTGGTTTTTACGAAAAAGGTGATGGGAAAAAACTTGGATCACCATTGGAGTTTAAAAGTGAGATTAAAATTGATTTAGATATTTTTGAAAATTCAAAAATTGGCTTTAGCTATAGCCATCTTTCTAACAATGATTGGGGAGATGTAAATCCAGGTACGGATAATCAAACAGTTACCTTTTCACAGAAGTTCTAAAATGTTTTTGAAAGATTGTCATAATTTTAATGATTTTAGAACTTTAGCAAAAAAAAAAATTACCATCTCCGATTTTTCATTATATTGATGGTGCTGCTGATGATGAGGTTACCTATAAAAGAAACACTTCAGCATTTAATGATGTTGATCTAGTACCCAATGTTCTTAGAGGCGTTGAAAATGTAGATCTTTCGACAACTATATTTGGGAAAAAATTAGATCTTCCTTTTTACTGTTCTCCAACAGCGTTACAAAGACTATTTCACTATGAAGGAGAAAGAGCTGTAGGAAAAGCTGCTCAAAAATTTAATACAATGTTCGGCGTATCTTCACTTGCAACGGTAAGTGTAGAAGAAATTTCGTCTATTGTTAGCACTCCCAAACTATTTCAATTTTATTATCATAAAGACAAAGGTTTAAATAATGCTATTCTTGAGAGAGCAAAAGCTGCAAAGTTTGATGTGATGGCGCTAACGGTAGATACAATTACGGGAGGAAATAGAGAAAGAGATTTAAGAACAGGTTTCACTTCTCCTCCAAAATTGACATTAGCAAGTTTGATAAGTTTCGCTATTAAACCAATGTGGGGAATTAATTACGTAACTCGGGGAAAGTTTGAACTTCCTCATTTACAGGATCACGTAAAGGAAGGTACAAGCACCGCCACATCTGTAGGAAACTATTTCTCAACTATGCTTGATCAATCAATGAATTGGAAAGATGCAGAAAATCTTTGCTCAAAATGGGGAGGACATTTTGCATTAAAAGGGATTATGAGTGTGGAGGATGCTAAACGCGCAGTCGATATAGGTTGCAGCGGTATTATGGTTTCTAATCATGGCGGTAGACAACTGGATGGAGCACGCTCACCCTTTGATCAGTTAGCAGAAATTGTTGATGCTGTCGGGGACAAGATAGATGTTATTTGTGAAGGAGGGATACAAAGAGGAACTCACATACTTAAAGCTTTATCAATTGGTGCTAAAGCATGCGCTGGCGGAAGACTTTATCTCTATGCTCTTGCAGCAGCTGGACAAAAGGGAGTTGAAAAAGCTTTAGGTCAGTTGAGAACAGAGTTACAAAGAGACATGAAATTAATGGGTTGTACAAAAGTAAGTGAGTTAAATAGAAAAAATCTAAGATTTAGAAACCCATGAGCCTAAATAATTGCTACAACTTTGAAGATTTTAGAAAATTGGCAAAAAAAAATTTACCAGCTCCAATTTTTCACTATATTGATGGTGGATCAGATGATGAAACAACATTAAAGAGAAATACTGATTGTTTTTTAAAATGTGATCTAGTTCCAAATATTCTTGCGAGTGTTGGAGATCCAGATCTAAGTACCAAAGTTCTTGGTCAAAAAATTGATCTTCCAATTTTCTTATCCCCAACAGCAATGCAAAGACTGTATCATCATGATGGTGACAAGGCATCCGCCAGAGCAGCTGAAAAGTTCGGAACCTTTTATAGCATGTCAACAATGGCGACTTCTTCTATAGAGGAAATTGCTAATGTATCAAGCGGACCAAAATTATTTCAACTTTATATTCACAAAGATCAAGGTCTAACTGATAATTTAATTGATAGATGTAAAAGCTCAGGGTTTAAAGCAATGTGTTTGACTGTGGATACCGTTGTTGCCGGAAATCGTGAAAGAGATCACAGATGGGGATTTACAACACCACCAAAGCTTACTTTAAAAAGTCTTTTAAGTTTTGCTATGCATCCACAATGGTCATTAAATTATTTGATGCATGAAAAATTTCAGTTAGCAAACGTTTCTCATTGGACCAAAAAAGGATCTAGTATAGCTAAGGGTGTAATGGAATATATCAATGAACAATACGATCCAGCAATGAGCTGGAAAGATGCAGAATACGTCATAAAAAAATGGGGAGGTCCGTTCGCTTTAAAAGGAGTTATGTCAGTTGAAGATGCTAAGAGAGCAGTAGAAATAGGAGCATCGGCCATAATGCTTTCAAATCATGGTGGTAGACAACTTGATGGTTCGAGATCTCCTTTTGATCAGCTACCTGCAATCGCAGACGCTGTTGGTGGAAAAATAGAAATTATTGTTGATGGTGGGATAAGAAGAGGAACACACGTATTAAAAGCATTATCCATGGGGGCAACAGCTTGCAGCTTTGGAAAGGGTTTTTTATTCGCTTTGAGCGCAGGCGGGCAAAAAGGTGTAGAAAAAATCTTAAAAAATATGCGAGATGAAATTAAACGGGATATGATTTTATTAGGTAAAAAGCGAATTTCTGACTTAAACTCGACAAATATTGCATATAGATAAATTATTTATATAATATATAAAACCCAAAATGAAACTTGCTAAAAATTTAGACAGATTAGGAACAGAAACTGCGTTTAGCGTGCTAGCTGAAGCTAAGAAACTGGAGGCTCAGGGCAAAGAAATGATTCATTTAGGCTTAGGTCAACCTGATTTTAAAACACCCAAACATATTATGGATGCAGCAAAAAAAGCAATCGATGACGGACATCATGGATATGTTTTGGCGAATGGTATAACAGAATGTCGTCAAGCTGTTTCTAGAAAAATTAAAAGTTTATACAAAAAAGATGTAGATCCTGAGAGAATTATGATTATGCCAGGAGGGAAACCCACCATGTATTTTGCAATTCAAATGATTGGTGAAGCTGGTGCAGAGATAGTTCATCCAACACCCGGATTTCCAATTTATGAGTCCATGATAAACTATACTGGTGCAAAAGCTGTACCATATGATTTAACTAAAGAAAAAGATTTGAAATTTGACCCTGAAAAAATTTTATCTTTGATTACTAGCAAAACAAGATTAGTTATATTGATCAATCCAAATAACCCCACAGGCAGCTTTGTGGAAAAACCCGCGATAGATTTTCTAGCTGAAGGTTTAAAGAAACATCCTCATGTAACGATACTTAGCGATGAAATTTATAGTAGACAAATTTTTGATGGTAAAGAAATGCCAACTTTTTTTAATTATCCTGATCTTCAAGATAGATTAATAGTCTTAGATGGCTGGAGTAAAGCCTACTCTATGACAGGTTGGAGAATGGGTTGGAGTGTGTGGCCAGAAAAATTAATTCCGCATGTGACTAAATTGGCAATTAATAGTTTTTCATGTGTTAATGCACCTTCACAATTTGCTGGAATAGCTGCTTTAGATGGACCTGACGACTCTATACATCATATGATGGAAAAATTTGATCAAAGAAGAAAATTGATACACAAAGGTTTGAATGGTTTACCAGGTGTAACATGCAGTATGCCGGGTGGAGCTTTCTATGCTTTTCCAAATGTTAGTGGCACAGGGATGAATGGATCAGAATTTTCTAAGAAGTGTATGCATGAAGCAGGGGTAGCAATCGTTCCAGGTACAGCATTTGGTAAAACATCAACAGATTTTGTACGCTTTAGTTTTGCTGCTTCTCAGGATAACATTTCTAAAGCACTAGACAAGATTAAGAAAATGTTAGGATGACCTCTTTAAGGGGATGAAAGGTAATTTTAATTTATGACACAACTCATAATGCCAAAAATTAATAGCAAGACACTTGAAAAAAGAGATCTTTATATTAGTGAACTTAAAAAGATATTGGTAAAAAATGAAAATGTTTTGTCAGATAATGATGAAATTAGACCATACGAGACCGATGCGTTAACCGCGTACAGAGAGATGCCAATGGTGGTCGTTTTACCTGAGACTGTAAATCAAGTAAGTTCAATACTAAAATTTTGTAATGAGAATAAGATTAAAGTTGTTCCTAGGGGCGCAGGAACAGGTCTTTCTGGTGGATCATTACCTTTAAAAGATTGTGTTTTAATGAGTATGAGTAAGTTTAATAAAATTATAGAGGTGGATTATGTAAACAGATGCGTAAAGGCTCAGCCATGTGTAACTAACTTAGCTATAACACATGCTGTGCAAGAGAAAAATTTTTACTATGCACCTGATCCATCAAGTCAAATGGCATGCTCAATTGGAGGAAATGTTGCAGAGAATTCTGGCGGGGTTCATTCTTTAAAATATGGTGCAACAACAAACAATATACTTGGCATACAAGTTGTTTTGATGGATGGCACAATAATTAACTTTGGAGGAAAAACTATGGACTCGGAAGGTTACGATTTCATGGGATTGATGACTGGCTCAGAGGGATTACTTGGTGTTATCACTGAAGTAACAGTGAAAATTTTGAGAAAACCTGAGACTGTTAAAACAGCTCTCATTGGTTTTAGCTCTATTGATGATGCAGGTAACAGTGTTTCTGAAATAATTTCGACTGGCTGTATACCAGCTGGTATGGAAATAATGGACAAAGCTTTGACAAAAGCTACTGACGATCATGTAAAAGCAGGCTACCCAATCGATGCTGAGGCAATGATGATTGTAGAATTCGATGGCACCGAAAGTGAAGTTGATGAATATATGGAAAAAGTAAAATCAATCTGTAATAAAAATAAATCATCAAGTTTTAAAATTAGCAAATCTGAAGATGATAGAAAAAGATTTTGGGCTGGTCGAAAAGCAGCTTTCCCAGCATGCGGGGTTCTTGCTCCTGATTATTTATGCATGGATGGTTCAATTCCGAGAAGTAAATTAGCTGAAGTTTTAAAAGAAATTAGTAGATTATCAAAAAAATACGATCTTCCAGTAGCTAACGCTTTTCATGCAGGGGATGGTAACCTCCATCCATTAATAATGTTTGATGCAAACAATAAAGAGTCTTTAAGAAAAACTGAAGAGTTTGGTGCTGAAATTTTGAAATATTGTGTAAAAGTTGGTGGGGCTCTGACGGGGGAACATGGTGTCGGTATCGAAAAAAGAGAGTTGATGTGTGAAGCTTTTAATGACGTGGATATTCAGCAACAACTAAAGATAAAATTTTCTCTAGATCCAAACTCCCTCCTTAACCCCGGTAAAGTTTATCCGATTTTAAGAAAATGTGCGGAGGAAGGGAGAGTTCATGTCCATCACGGAAAAACCAATTTCCCAGATATCCCAAGATTTTAGCAGCTTATCAAAATTCAAACCAAAGACAGAACAAGAGATTGCTGAATTTGTAAAGTTTTGTCATTCTAAAAATATCCCTATTGAGATAATAGGAGCAGGGTCTAAAGCAAAAATCGGAAGAAACTTTCAATCAGAAAAAATATTAGATTTGTCTGATTACTCAGGAATAATAAAATATGAACCAGAGGAGCTTTATATAAAAGTTAAAGCTGGAACTCCAATTTCAGAAATCAGTCAAACACTCGATAAATTTAATCAACAATTAGCTTTTGAACCTAACAACTTTGGCTATTTATTTAATGGGTCAGATAACTCTGGAACGATTGGTGGAGTTATTTCAACAAATTTTTCTGGTCCAAGAAGATTTAAAGTCGGCAGTGCAAGAGATCATGTCCTAGGAATTCGAGTAATTAATGGTCGAGGAGAAATTGTTAAATCAGGGGGCACAGTTGTAAAAAATGTAACTGGTTATGATTTATCTAAAATCATCACTGGTTCGTATGGAACTTTAGCAATTATTTCAGAAATTTCTGTAAAAGTTTTGCCTAAACCTTCATCTATAAAAACACTAATAATACACAACGCTCAACTTAAAAAATCATTGGATTATTTAAATATATCTCTTTCTTCACCAGCTGATGTTTCGGGTGGTGTCTTTTATCCTGAATATTTTAAAGATCAATTTTCTTTAAATGATTTAACAAATAAAGGTCCTATAACTGCTATAAGAGTAGAGGGTGTTTCTTCCTCAATTGATAAAAGATTAAATTCTTTAAAAAAAGAATTAGGACTATTGAACAACGAAGTGAATTACTTAAACGACGATCAATCAAAAATTTTTTGGCAAAATACTCAAGAATTAAAGGTATTTAACAAGACTGAAAAAAATATCATTAGAGCTGTGGTACCTCCATCTAAAACTTTAAACGCAATAAATAACTTGAAAAAATTCTTTTCAAGGTATTTTATTGATTGGGGAGGAAATTTAATTTGGATCGAAATGGAAAAAATTAATTCAGAAATACTAAAAGAATTTAGTAGAGTTATAGAAAACGTTGGAGGTTATTATACTATGCTTAAATTAGATGATGGTTTAAAAGCAAGTGTAGATATTTTCAAGATTGACCATATTAAGTATAATTTAAGTGAAAAGTTAAAAAACAGTTTTGATCCTAAAAGAATTTTAAATCCAGGAAAAATGTATAGTGGTATTTAATGCAAACATCATTTGACAATAAACAACTTAATAACTCTGAAAATAGATCTAGTGAAAAGATTATAAGGAAATGCGTGCACTGCGGAATGTGCAATGCAACTTGCCCAACATACAAAGTTCTGGGCAATGAATTAGACGGCCCTAGAGGAAGAATTTATTTGATAAAAGATATGCTTGAAAACAACAAGCCAGCCAATGAAAAAATTGCAAAGCATATAGACAGATGTTTATCTTGCTATGCTTGTATGACTACCTGTCCATCGGGAGTAAATTATATGCACTTGATAGATCATGGTAGAAATCACGTAGAACGAACTTACAAACGGCCTTTTTTTCAAAAAATTTTTAGAGAAACACTTTCTATAGTTTTGCCAAGTCCAAAGTTATTTAAGATACTAACTTTTTTTACAAAATTAATAAATCCATTTAAATTTTTATTACCCAAATTTTTAAAAAACTCGCTTTCTTTAATGCCAAGAAAAATTCATAAAAAAAAATTTAAAGATCAGAAAATATACAAGTCTACGACAGGAAAAACTATTTCAAGGGTTGCACTTTTGACGGGTTGTGTACAGAGAGTTTTGACTCCAGAAATAAATGGGGCAACTATTGAGATTTTAAATCGTCATTCTGTTGATGTTATTGTTATCAATGAAATTGAATGTTGTGGTTCTTTAAATCATCATTTAGGAAAAGAAGATAAGGCACACAAGTCTTTTAAAGAAAATATAAATTATTGGTATGACGAATACTTAACCCATGGATTGGACGCAATTATAAGCAATACATCAGGCTGTGGGACCACACTTAAAGACTACGGTTTCATCTTCAGGGATGATAAAGAGTTTAAAAAAAAGGCGAAAAAAATATCTGAACTATCAAAAGATGTTACAGAATTTTTATTAAATAATTTAAAATTAAATTACATTAACAATGGAAAAAAATTTAAAATAGCTTATCACTCTGCATGTTCGATGCAACATGGCCAAAAAGTTCACAATGAACCAATCGAATTGTTAAAAAAAACTGGAAACTCTATAGTTGAGATTCCCGATGGGCATTTATGTTGTGGTTCAGCAGGTACGTACAATATTTTACATCAAGATATTGCGAAAAAATTGCTAAACGAAAAGGTGAATAACATTGAAAAAGTTTCTCCAGATTTTATATCGACTGGAAATATTGGATGTATCACCCAAATATCCTCAGGTACTAAAATTCCTATAATACACACAGTTGAAGTTATTAATTGGCTTACTGGTGGAGATAAACCCCCTAACATAAAAAATATATGAAAAAAATATTTTTAACTAGAAAACTATTGAAAGAAAACGAAGATAAATTAAAAACTCTCTTTGAAATTAAAACAAATAGGGATGATAGACTGTATTCGTCAGATGAAATAATTGAAGGTTCAAAAGATTGTGATGGTATATTGAGTTCTGTTTCAGATAAATTTGATAAAAATGTTATTTCAAATTTATCAAATAAAGTTAAGATTATCGCCAATGGAGCTGTAGGTTACGGAAATATTGATGTTATGGCAGCTAAAAAAAAAAGGAATATTAGTCACAAACACCCCAGATGTCTTAACAGATGCCACAGCAGATATTGCAATACTCTTACTTTTAGGTGCTTCCAGAAGAGCTTTTGAAGGAAGAATCGCTGCAGAAAAACAAGATTGGAAATGGTCTTTTGATTTTTTACTTGGCAAACAAATGTCTAATAAAAAATTAGGAATACTTGGAATGGGTAGAATCGGGCGTGCTGTAGCAAAAAGAGCGCGAGGGTTTAATATGGAAATCCATTATCATAATAGAAAAAGGCTTTCGAAAGAATTAGAGGAAGGAGCAATATACCATAAAGAAATAGAGTCTCTTTTTTCAGAAAGTGAATTTCTATCGATAAATTGCCCAGCAACACCTGAAACTGCAAATATAGTTAATGCTAAAACCATTGAGTCTTTAAAATATAATTGTGTCGTTGGAAATTCTGCAAGAGGTGACGTAGTTAATGATGAAGCAATGATAAAGGCTTTAAAATCAAAAAAAGTATTTGCTTACGGCTTAGACGTTTATAATGGTGAACCAAAAATTCACCCTGAGTATCTTAAACTAAAAAATATTTTTCTCCTTCCGCACTTAGGTAGTGCTACCAAGAGAACTAGATGGGACATGTTATATAGGGCGACAAAAAATCTAGAAATGTTTTTTAACGGTAAAAAACCTCAAGATTTGGTTAATTAATACAATTACAGATTGTAATAAAAATTTAATTACTTGCAGACTCTCCATAAAGTTTATGCTTAAATCAGTGTTATTAATTAATAAAAGGGGGACATATGTCTAACAAAAAAAACAAGGGAGTTAAAACTCCTTCAAGACGTAAGTTCTTTAAAGCAGCTGCAGCTACGGGTGCAGCAGCGGCAGCAACAGTTGCAATGCCAAACATTGCATTC
>MDTG01080299.1_pt1 | contig 21298 bp, 19 predicted proteins | sample 811421 | NCBI WGS metagenome assembly MDTG01 (sample SAMN05326645, study PRJNA326480) | marine metagenome | isolation source: seawater | place: Pacific Ocean: South East | collected 2011 | reverse complement strand
TTAATTGAGTTAATCAAAAAAAATGGGGACTGGGTAGATAAAGACATATAAATGATCAACATAAAAAATTTACATAAATCGTATAAAATAGGTGAAAATTCTCTTCATGTGTTAAAAGGGATTAATCTTAATATAGAAGAAGGGGAGCTTGTCGCTATAATGGGGTCTTCTGGGTCGGGAAAATCAACACTTTTAAACATTATTGGAATGCTTGACAATTATGATACTGGAGAGTATCATTTAGATAATGTTCTAATTAAAGATCTTAATGAAACAAAAGCAGCTAGATATAGAAATAAATTTCTTGGGTTTGTTTTTCAATCATTTAATCTAATAAAATATAAAAATGCAATAGAAAATATCATGCTACCTCTATATTATCAAGGAATTACAAGAGATAAAAGAAAAAATGTTGCTTTAGAATACTTAGAGAAAGTAGGTTTAAAGGATTGGAGCACACATCTTCCTAATGAACTATCGGGAGGACAAAAACAAAGAGTTGCGATAGCACGAGCGTTAGCAGCAAATCCAAAAGTATTATTAGCGGATGAGCCTACTGGGGCTCTAGATTCTGCTACTTCCTTAGAAGTAATGGGTCTTATAAAAAAAATCAATAATGAAGGGAAAACAATTCTTGTAGTAACGCATGAAGTTGACATAGCTAAGATGTGTAATAGAATAATAACGTTAAAAGATGGAATTATTTTAAAAGACAAGATAAACAAATAAAATGTTAAACAAAGATAGTTGGAAAGAGATTTTTGAAACAATTCAAAAAAACAAATTAAGAACATTTCTTTCAGGTTTTACTGTAGCTATTGGAATCTTAATTTTTATTGTATTATTTGGTTTAGGAAATGGCTTAAAAAATTCATTTAACTCTTCATTTATTGATGACAAGGTAAATACAATACGTCTTTATCCATCAACAACAACAATAGCTTATAAGGGGTATGAAAAAAACCGGAAGATAAAATTAACAAATAAAGATTTATCAAAAATATATAATCACTTTTACAATGATCTAGAAGATATCACGGTTAGAGTAACAGATTATACTGAAATTAAGTATAAAAATAATGCTAATTCCTATTCAATTAGAGGAGTCAGTCCTTCTCATCAAAATGCAGAGTTAACAATAATAATGAAAGGTAGGTTTCTTAATGAGAATGATATTATTAATAAAAAAAAACATATAGTTATTGGAAGATTAGTAGCTGAAAAAATTTTTGGAAAAGAAGATCCTATAGGAAAATATCTATTTGGAGGCAATCATGGTTGGAAAGTGATTGGAGTTTTTCAAGATGAAGGAGGAGATAGAGAAGAAAGCATGATATATGTGCCATATACAACATTACAAAAGTTGAAAAAAAATACAGATGAATTAAATCAGATAATATTAATGTATAAGTCTGATATGAGTTATTCAGAGTCTGTAATTTTAGAGAAAAAATTAGAGAAGTTTATTAAAGAATACAAGTTTATTTCACCTAAAGATAATAGGGGTATTTATATAAGTAATACAAGTGAAGAATTACAAGAAAACAAACAATTTGCATCAATACTTAACATTATAGTGTCATTTATTGGAATTGGAACACTTATTGCTGGAATTATTGGAATAAGTAATATTATGGTATTTGTTGTTAAAGAGAGAACGAAAGAATTAGGAATAAGAAAAGCATTAGGAGCTACTCCAAAAAATATAATTTCTATCATATTGCAGGAATCTATATTTATAACAACACTATCTGGGTACTTTGGTTTGGTAATTGCTTTTGCTATCTTAAAAATTATTGGCAATAAATTACAAGAAGATTATTGGATTACTAACCCTAGTATTGAAACAGAAAACGCAATTTTAGCTACTGTTTTACTAATATTTTTTGGGACAATTGCTGGATATATACCAGCAAAAAAAGCTGCAAATATTAAACCTATAATAGCATTAAGAGATAATTAAATGAAAAAGGTTTTTGATAGAGATACGTGGCAAGAAATTTTTAGTTCTGTTAATCAAAATAAAATTCGAACTATAATTACTATAATAGGCGTGTTATGGGGTATATTCTTATTTATTTTTCTATCAGGAGCAGCTAAAGGAGTTGACAATGGATTTGAGGAAAGATTTGAACGAATATCTTCTAATAGTTTATTTATATGGGGAGAGTCTACTAGTATTCCTTATAAAGGATTTAAATCTAAAAGAATTATTAAATTACAGCTTGAAGATGTAGAAAGCTTAAAAAACAGCATACCAGAAATAAAACATATTGCACCAAGAATACAAAGAGGTAATTTTGGCTCGGTAGGGGCTATTGCAAAACGTAATCAAAAAAACGGAAAATATAATATATATGGAGACTATCCTATATTTATCACTGTAGCAACTAAGAATGTTTATGATGGAGGGCGGTTTATTAATGAATCTGATATTAGATACAATAAAAAAGTATGTGTAATTGGAGAAAAAACAGAAAAAGAATTATTTAAAGAAGGGGTTAACCCTATAGGAAAATTTATCAGTATAAATAATATATACTTTAAAGTAATTGGAGTCCATAAATACGTAGAAGAAGGGGGTAATTTTAATACTGATGGAGATATTCATATACCATTTACCACATTTAGAAAACTATATAATACTGGAAATGATGTGGGATTCCTATTAATTGCAGGTTATGAAGACGTTAATATAATTAAAGTAGAAAAAAAAGTTAAAGATTTATTAAAAAAAATACATAATATAAGTCCAGAAGACAATCAAGCAATTGGAGGTTTTAATTTAGGCGCTTTATTTAATCGTATAATAAAATTTGCTTCTGGAATATCACTTGTTTCACTAATTATTGGTATCTCAACTATTTTAGCTGGTATAATCGGTATTGGAAACATTTTATTAATATCAGTTAAAGAAAGAAAAAAAGAAATAGGCATACGAAGAGCAATTGGAGCGAGTCCAAATGATGTGAGAAAACAAATAATATTAGAATGTGTTTTTTTAACTATAATTGCAGGTATTATTGGAATAATATTTGGAGCAATGGCTTTAAATGGAATAAACAATATAGCTCAAAATATGGAAAATATTCCATTTACAAATGCAACGGTACCTATTAGTTTTATCATAGGTGCTCTTTTTTTAATGGTACTCTTAGGAACAATAATTGGTTTTATACCAGCTGAAAAAGCAATTAGTGTGAAGCCAATTGATGCTTTAAGAGATGAATAAATAAAAAAATATGAATAAAAAGAAAAAAATAGGATTAGGGATATTAGTTATAGGAATATTATATGCGGGATCATTCTTTATTAAATCAAATAATAAGGCACTCATTACATATGAATTAGATTCTATTAAAATAGGAACAATAGAAAACAGGATTGTTGCGACTGGTAAAGTTATTCCTGAAAATGAAGTAGAAATTAAACCACAAATTGCCGGTATTATTGATAAAATATTAGTGCAAGAAGGAGCTAAAGTAAAATCTGGGGACCTTTTAGTGAAAATAAAGGTAGTCCCTAATGAACAAACATTAAATAGTGCAGAAGGTAGAGTTGAGAATTCTAAAATAATACTTAAAAATGCTGAAATAGAATATAATAGAAATATTGTATTATTTAATAAGGCAATTATCTCAGAGCAAGAATTTAATTCTATTAAACTAAATTATGAAAGAGCAACACAAGACCTATTAAATGCAGAAAAAGATTTGCAGATAATTAAAATTGGTTCATCTGATGGTTCAAGCGTAACTAATACAAATGTAAGAGCTACTGTGTCTGGCACTATACTGGAAATACCTGTTAAAAAAGGTGATCAAGTTATTCAAGCAAATACTTTCAACCAAGGGACAACAATTGCTACTATAGCAGATTTAAATATGATGATATTTGAAGGTAAGGTAGATGAAAGTGAAGTCAATAAGTTAAAAAATGGCATGGAATTAAAGGTTAACATGGCAGCAATAGAAGACAAAGAATATGATGCTAAACTTAAATTTATTGCTCCAAAGGGTGTGGAAGAAGCTGGTGCTGTTCAGTTTAAAATTGAAGCTGATGTTTTTCTAGATAATACAAATTTTGTTCGTGCTGGATATAGTGCAAACGCTTCCATTATAACTGAAAAGCGAGATAGTGTTAATTGTATTAGTGAAGCAGTGATACAATATGATAAGAAAACAAAACAAACATTTGTAGAAATTGAGACTCAAAAACAGATATTTGAAAAAAGAGATGTAACATTAGGTATTTCAGATGGAATAAATGTAGAGGTTATATCTGGAATTAAAGCTCAAGAAAAAATTAAAATATGGAATAAAACAGAACCTATTAAAAGAGGCTATAATGATGATAAATAAAAAAAAACATAAACATATCCTTATATATCTTATAGTATTTGTTTTTTCTACATATAATATAAACGCACAAGAAATTTGGACCCTCAAAAAATGTGTGGAAAGAGCGATAGATAAAAATATTTCAATAAAAAATAGTCAAATTAATCTTGAAGTAGCCAAACAAGAAAAAATTAATGCTATTGGTAGGTTTGTTCCGGATATAAATGCAAGTGGAAATTATTCTTGGAATAGCGGTTTAACTCAGAATATTACTACCGGGATACTTGAGGAGCAAACAACAAAATATGCAACAGGTGGAATTAATATAGGAATGGATATTTATAATGGATTAAGTAATATAAAATAACTGCAAAAAGCGAATCTATTAAAATTAGCAGGAAGATACCAATTAGAAAATATGATTGAGGAAATATCTTTATTAATTATAAATTCATATTTACAAATATTATTTAATAAAGAAACATTAAATGTTTATAATTCACAATTAAAAATAACAGGTAAAGAATTAATAGCAGCTCAAGAACAATTCCGTAGTGGAGTAATTCCAAAAGGAGATCTTCTAATAATAGAAGCAAATAATGCTACCGCAATTCAAAATGTGGTAATTGCAGAAAATAATTATAAATTATCTAAAATATCATTAGCTCAAATTATTCTTATTGATGATTTAGAAAATTTTGATATAGTAGATGAAAAATATGAAATTCCCAAAACAGACATTCTAAATAAAAATATAAAAGAAATTATAAGAAATGCAGAAATAAGTAAAAGTGAAATTAAAATAGCCGCAACTAATCTGAAAATTGCAGAAAAAGAAAAATCAATTGCTTTCACCTCATTACATCCTAAAATTAACGCTTACTATTCTTATAATTCAAGTATCTTGATTGGCTCTCCTATTTCATATGAAGAACAATTTGATATTAATGCTGGACAAACTTATGGGCTACAATTATCAATACCTATATTTAATAATCTAACCAGGAAAACAATTATACAAAAAAACAAATTAAATGTTTTGAAAAATAAAAATCTATTAAATCAAGCAAAATTAGATTTAGAAAACACTATTAATAAAGCATTAAACAATGCCAAAGGAGCATTAAAAACATATGAAGCAACAGAACAAACGTTTAAAGCAAGAGAAACTGCATATATTTATGCAAAAGAACGTTTTGAAAATGGGGCATTAAATACATTAAATTTTCTTCAAGTAAAACAAAATTTTGAAAATACTCAATCTGATTTACTAAAAACAAAATATGATTATATTTTTAAATTGAAAATACTTGAGTTCTATTCTGGAAACTCTTATCTATAGAATCAATCAACTTGTATCTTTTTTGCAACTTCTTTAGCTTTTTTCACCAATTCTTCAACGGATTCTTCACCAAAAGAAAGCGCAACTCCCATTCTTCTATAAGCCCTTGAGGATGGCTTTCCAAATATCTTAAAATCTGTATTAGGCACTATAGCTGCTTGTTCAAATCCTGTAAAATTAGGAAAATTGTTTTTTTCTTTTTCAGCTAATATAACAGCCGAAGCTCCATTCCTAACAATATTTATTTGTTTTATAGGAATACCTAAAATTGCTCTTGCATGTAATTCAAACTCGTTTAAATTTTGGGTTCCAGCTAAAGTTACCATACCTGTATCATGAGGTCTTGGAGATAGTTCTGAAAAATAAACATCATTATTTGTGATGAAAAATTCAACACCCCATAAACCAAACCCTTCTAAAGATTCGGTTATCTTTCTAGCCATATCTTGTGCTGTTTTTAATAATTCTGGCTTCATCAATATAGGTTGCCAACTTTCTTGATAATCACCTCTTTCTTGTCGGTGGCCAATTGGTGGGCAATAAAGTGTTAATCCGTTTTTTTGAGTTACAGTAAGTAACGTTATCTCATATTCAAAAGAAATAAACTCTTCTACTATTACTTCCTTTAAATCTCCTCTTGAACCTTCTAATGCATAACTCCATGCTTTTTTTATATCACATTCTTCACGTATAACAGATTGACCTTTTCCTGAACTTGACATCAATGGCTTAACAACGCATGGCATTCCGCAATTATTAATTAATAATTCAAATTCTTCAAAAGAAGAAGCATATCCGTAATTAGCAGTTTTTATACCTAAATCCTTGGCTGCTAAATCTCGAATAGATTTTCTATTCATTGTAAAATTAGCTGCTTTTGCAGAAGGAATAACTTTATATCCTTGTTTTTCATATTCATAAAATTTTTCTGTGCGTATGGATTCTACTTCAGGAACTATAAAATCTGGAGTGTGTTTTTTTACTATCTTATCTAAAGCTGCTCCATCTAGCATGTTAATTATCTCATAGTCATGTGCCACCTGCATGGCTGGTGCATCCTTATAAGAATCTACTGCAATAACATATTGTCCTAATCTTTGAAAAGCAATTACTAACTCTTTACCTAACTCTCCAGAACCTAATAATAATATTTTTTTTCTCATTTCACAAAGTTATAAGAAAATCCATATGTTTGTGTGTATATGAAAGAAACTAAATCACTCCTTATTAAGGAATTATCGAATATCATTTTCTTTTGGTTTTTTGGTGTTGCATTTTTCCTTTTTTATCGAATCCTTTTTATTATAATATACTTTAGCGAAGTTGATTCTGAATCAAATATTGGAAAAAGTTTACACGAAACAGTTCTAACAGGGTTTCGATTTGACACTATGGTAACATCATACTTTATATTATTACCATTAATATTATTACCTTTATTTTATAAATTCAACAAGCTAAAAATAGTTAAGCAAATTAGGATGTTTTTGCAAAAAATATTTGTTGTTTTTTCTACACTTATATGTCTTGCGACAATTAATTACTATAAAGAATATCATGCGCAATTTGATCATTTTTTATTCTTAGGTCTTTATGATGATTTAAACGCTGTTTTTAAAACTTTTATTATAGATTTTAATCCATATCTGAATCTTACTGCATTTGCTATTACTATATATATCTCATTAAAAATATTTGCCAATCTTGAAGATAAAAATTTTATTTCAAAAAAATTAATATTAATAAATAAAATAATAGGAAATATTTTTATGGTTCTAATCGTTTTAATTCTGTTTACATTTAGCATAAGAGGATCTATAGAGAAAAGACCTATCATGAGAAAATGGGCATTTGTTACTGAGGATGATTTTCTAAATAAAACTATTATCAATCCATATAAAAGCCTTTTATATGCAATTGAAGATTATAATGAATTAAGATTTGCATCTGAAAAAAAGTTTAATAACCCTAAACAATATTGGAGCAAAAAAACAGTATGTGCAAACATAGAAAAGTACAGTAAAGGGGCAATGATTGATAAGCCTCAACATATATTCTTAATAGTTATGGAAAGCTATGACAAGTGGGTTTTAGAAAAGAAATTCTTACATCTTGGACTGTCAAGTAATCTGGCAAGTATAAGTAAGAATAGTATAACATTTAAAAATTTTATCCCCTCTGCTGAATCTACCATAAATTCTATATCAAGTATTGTTACAGGTATTCCATATAGCGGTATTAATCAAACTAGCCTCAGTAAAATAAACCCTACGTATTGCAGTTCTATATTTAATCAGTTTGAACAACTTAACTATACAACAAATTTCTTTTATGGTGGCTTGTTTTCTTGGGGTGATCTTGGAAAACTTATTGATAAGCAAGGGGTAAGTAAAAAATATTCAGCAATTAAAAAAGGTGGAAAAAGAGAAAATGGAATATGGGGGATAGAAGATGAAAAACTTTTTGACTTGGTAATCAACACCACGAGTAAAAAAAATTACACTTTCAATATTATATTAACTACAAGTTATCACCCTCCATTCACTATAGATTTAAAGTCAAAAGGCTTTCCGTATGCAAAAACACTTATTGAAAAAAACTCAAAAAAATACAACAGTATGTCCATGAAAGAAATGGGGCATTTATGGTATAGCGATAAATGTGTTGGAGATTTTATAGAAAAGGCATCTAAAAAATTTCCAAATGCATTATTCTGCCTAACTGGGGATCACTATTCAAGAAGATTTGTAAATCCTAATCCGAACTTAAAACAAAAATCATTAGTACCATTTATTATATTTGGCTCAGAAATTACTGATAGTATCTGTGAAAATCCTGGAAGTCATATTGATATTGCTCCTACAATAATTGAAATGATTGCTCCTAAAGGTTTTAAATACTACAGTTTTGGGAAATCTCTATTTGATACAAATAAACAAATTGCGGTAGGGCAAAAAAGAACTATTAGCAAAAATAACCTGGAATATTATGCAAACAATGGAAAGACAATTTCATTTGATTTAAACTCTCTAAAACAATCAACATTAATAAAACCCCGAAACATTGAAAAATATAAAAAAGCTAACTCTTTAGGGTCTCACTATATGATAAAAGGAGATAGCCTTTAAAAGAATTACTAGTAATTAGCATGTAGCTTTTCTAAATATTTTCCTATAATATCAAATTCAATATTAACAACAGAATCTAATTTAATTTCTTGAAAAGTTGTATGCTGATATGTATAAGGGATTACAGCTACAGAAAATTTATTTTTTGATACATTAAAACATGTTAAGCTCACCCCATTAATACAAATAGATCCTTTTTCAATTATAATATGTTTAAACTTTTCAGATGTGAAAGTAAAAATATATGAACCTTTATGTTCTGAAATAGACGCACAAATTGCTGTTTGATCTACATGACCTTGCACTAAATGACCATCTAATCTATCATTTAGTTTAACACTTCTTTCCAAGTTTATTTTATCTCCTGATTTTATAAATGATAAATTAGTTTTTTCTAATGTTTCATTAATTGCTGTAACCATATATATGTCATCTTTAATCAAGCTTATTGTCAGGCACACTCCGTTATGAGATACACTCTGATCTATCTTTAAATGACTTGTTATATTAGACTTACAAAATATATTTAAATTATTACCTTCTTTTTGTGTTTTAACAACTTTTGCTAAATCTTCTATTATACCAGTAAACATAATTAATAATTTATGATTTGTTCAACCATTTTGGGCATCTTCCTTTTTTTATATAATTGAGTCCGAAGTTGAGGTTTAAATCCAGCATCCTTAATACATTCTTGTATAGCATTTGCTGTAAATCTATGTGGGGCTCCTGCTGCAGAAACCACATTCTCCTCTAGCATTATTGATCCCATATCATTTGCCCCAGAGTGTAATGTTAATTGTGCTGTTTCAGCGCCAACAGTCAGCCATGAAGTTTGAATGTTTTTTATGTTAGGTAACATTATTCTAGATATGGCAATCATTCGTAAATATTCTTCTTGAGTACAATTGTTTTTAATACCTCTAATTTTCTTTAATAATGTGCCATCATCCATAAATGGCCATGGAATGAAAGCTAAAAATCCATCAGAATCAATTGGTTTTTTTTGTTGCACCGATCTTATTCTAATTAAATGATCAAAACGTTCTTCCAAAGTTTCAACATGACCAAACATCATTGTTGCGGAAGTTGTGATATTTAATTTATGTGCTGCCTCCATAATATCTAACCATTCTTGTCCTCCACATTTTCCTTTTGATATTAACCTTCTTACTCTATCACTTAATATTTCTGCACCTGCGCCTGGCATACTATCCATGCCTGCTTCTTTTAATTTATGTAAGACATCAATATGTTTATGTCCGCCAATTTTACAAATATGCGCTATCTCTGGAGGCCCTAATGCGTGTAATTTAATTTTTGGATACAGATTCTTTAATTTCTTAAATAAATCTACATAATAATCTAAACCTAACTTAGGGTGATGACCTCCTTGTAATAATAACTGATCGCCCCCAAACTTAATAGTCTCATCTATTTTAACCTTATATGTTTCAAGGTCTGTTATATAAACCTCTTTATGTTTAGGATGCCGAAAAAAATTACAAAACTTACAATTTGCATTACAGGCATTTGTTGTGTTTACATTTCTATCTATTTGCCAAGTAACTATATTTGATGGGTGGTGTTTTTTTCTTAATTCATTTACAACCCACATCAATTCAGAAACAGGTATGTATTCATATAAAAACTGTCCTTCTTCTGCAGATAAAAATTCGCTTTTAAGAGCCCTATAAATTAAGTCTTTCCTATTCATAAAAAACTGTAGTTTTGCATTTACAAAATTACATAATTATGAAAATATTACTAAAAAAAAACAATACATTTTCTGATAAAGAAAACTTAATTGTTTTATGCAATAAGGACAGTAAATTGATAGAGTATAATCTTTCGAAGAAAGAAATAAACTTTATTAAAAATAAGCAAAAAGAAAATGAAGAGATTATTACTATAAATCAATATGATAGACTCATATTTATAGTAAATCCAAAAAAGAAAGACAATAAAGATTTGAACGATGAGAACTATAGAATGATAGGTCATAAGATAGCAGAACAAATAAAAGATCAAAACAACATCTCAATTTTTAGCATATTCGAAAAACAAAATGAAAGCTTAAAATTATGTGAAGGAATTGCTCTTTCAAACTATAGTTTTACTAAGCATAAAAACAAAGAAAAAGGGAATAAACTAAAAAAAATTAATGTTTACTCAATTAATAATATAATCAAGCAAAAAGATATTAGTGAATTAAAAAATATTATTGATGCTGTTTATTTAAGCAGAGATTTAATAAATGAGCCTTTTTCACATCTGAAAGCTAAAGAATTAGCAAATAGCGCAAAAAAAGCAGGGCAAAAATATGGGTTTAAAACTACAATCTATACTAAAAAGAAAATTGAATCACTAAAAATGGGAGGTCTCTTAGCGGTAAATAAAGGGAGTATAGATGGCCCCACATTTACCATAATGGAATGGAAGCCAAAAAACGCGAAAAATAAAAAACCTATCATCTTTGTAGGTAAAGGTGTTGTGTATGATACTGGAGGTCTTAGTTTAAAACCAACTGCAAATTCAATGGATTTAATGAAAATAGATATGGGTGGTGCTGGAACTGTAATTGGAGCTATGCAAGCAATTTCAGCTAATAAATTACCCTATTATGTAATTGGGCTTAATCCTGCAACAGATAATAGGCCATCTGGAAACGCTTACGCTCCTGGTGATGTTATTACTATGCATAGTGGAAAAACTGTTGAGGTATTAAATACAGATGCTGAAGGAAGAATGATATTAGCGGATGCTCTTAGTTTTGCAAAAAAATACAACCCTGAATTAGTAATTGATCTAGCAACATTAACTGGTTCTGCAGTAGCTGCAATTGGAAATTATGGTTGCGTAAGTATGCATAAAGGAGCTAAAAAAGAACATGCTCTACTTAAAAAATCTGGAGATCAGGTTCATGAAAGGTTAGCAGAGTTTCCATTTTGGGAAGACTATGATGACCTAATTAAATCAGATGTTGCTGACATTAAAAACTTAGGAGGTCCTTATGCTGGTGCTATTACGGCCGGCAAATTCTTATCGCATTTTATTGACTATCCATGGATACATATTGATTTATCTGCGGTATATTCAAAAACAAAATATGGATACAGAGGAAAAGGAGCAACTGGAACAGGTGTTAGAATGCTACATCAATTTATAAAAAACAAACTCAATGAATAAGATAAAGGTTGGGATATCTGTTGGAGATATAAATGGAATATCACTAGAGATTATATTGAAAACATTTTTAGACAATCGTATAATAGATTTTTGTATACCTATAATATTTGTTTCAAAGAAAATACTTGTAGAATATGTGAAGAAATTAGATTTTAAAAATATTCATTGGCATGTAATTAATAATATTACTGAGGCTCATTCAAGAAAAATAAATATTATGAATATTGAAGAAAAAGATATTACATTAAATATAGGAAATCCATCTAGCATCTCAGCAAAACATGCATTAAAATCAATCAAAGAAGCCTGTAGTGCTTTACAAAAAAACCATTTAGATGTACTCGTCACTGCTCCAATTAATAAATATTCTATTCAGAATATAGAAAAAAAATTTATAGGGCATACTGAATTTCTTGCAAACACATTTAAGGGTAAATCATTAATGATAATGGTTAGTGAGTCTTTAAAGATTGCATGCCTGACTGGACACATTGCTCTTTCAGATGTTATAAAAAATATTACATGTGAAAATATCACAACTAAAACGATACTATTACATGATAGTTTAAAGCAAGATTTTGGTTTTATAAGGCCTAAAATTGCAATACTAGGGCTTAATCCACACGCAGGAGAAAATGGGATGCTTGGAAAAGAAGAAAAAGAAATTATAGAACCTACAATCAAAAAACTAAAAAGTAAAGGAATATTAGTATTTGGTCCTTATTCTGCAGATAGTTTCTTTTCAGAAAGAAACATAAAAATATTTGATGGTGTTTTAGCAATGTATCATGATCAGGGATTAATTCCTTTTAAAACAATTGCATTTAATGAAGGGGTTAATTATACTGCAGGTTTAAATGTAATTCGCACATCTCCTGTTCATGGAACAGCATTTGAAATAGCTGGAAAAGGAATTGCAAATGAACAATCTTTTAGGCAAGCAATATTCTTGTCATGCGAAATTTATAAAAAAAGGAAAGAATATAGTCTGTTGACAAATAATTCTCTATACAATAAAAACGAAGACTAAATTAATGCTATTAGAATATATTTGTATCTTTGTTTTTGTAAAATTCATAAAATGAATAATTACCAAATTAAATGCGAAAACATAAAAGATGGTAATCATTTTTACAACTTTACAATTACAGACTCGTTCTTTGATGAATTTATTGATTCTGAAATCACGCAAGCAGATATTAATGTGTCTGTTATAATGAAAAAAAATATATATAAGAAAGAAATAGAAATATCTATTAATGGAATAGTTAATAATCTTGTGTGTGATTTATGTGCTGAGGAAATACCTGTTGAGATTTTATCAAACACAAAATTCCTAATAAAAAATTGCGAGAAGAAAAAAGAATCTTTAGATGAAATAATATATGTTGAAAAAAATCAAGATAAAATATATATTAAAAACTTATTGTTTGAAATGATTGTGTTAGCATTACCTAATCAAAGAAAACATAGCATAGTTAATGGGAAAAGAAATTGTAATGAAAAAATGTTAGAGTTAATTGATAAATATAGTTCTAATACATCCTTTAATGATAGTAGATGGAATGAATTAAAAAAAATAAAAGAAAGAATAAAATAAAAAAGTATGGCACATCCTAAAAGAAAAATATCAAAAACTAGAAGAGATAAAAGACGCACTCATTATAAAGCAAGTAGTAAAACAATTAAAACTTGTCAAGAAACAGGTGAGGCTCATGAGTATCATCATGCTCATGAACATGAAGGTAAACTATACTATAGGGGAAAGTTAGTTTCCTCAAATGCGCCTAAATAAATTTTGTAGTTTTTTAAAAATTTAATAAACTACTTTCTTTTATGAGAATTGGTATTGATATTATGGGAGGCGACTTTTCGCCAAAAAAAACTGTTCATGGGGCAATCATTGCTTTAGATGAAATTAAAAAAGATTCTCAAATTGTGCTTTTTGGTAAAAAAGAAAAGATTGAATCAGAATTAGATTATCATAAATTATCTAAAGATAAGTTTGAAATTATTGATTGTGATGATGTTATTGAAATGGGGGAGCATCCAACAAAAGCATTTAAACAAAAACCTAATTCGAGCATAGCAAAAGGATTTGAATATCTTGCAAAAGGAAAAATTGATGGATTTACTTCTGCTGGTAATACAGGGGCAATGTTCGTTGGTGGTTATTACACTGTAAAGGCAATAACTGGTATATTACGCCCCTCAATTGCAACAATACTTCCAAAAGAAAATGGAAATGTTGCTGTATTACTAGATGTAGGAGCAAATGCTGATTGTAAAGCTGATGTCCTTTATCAATTTGGGATTCTTGGGTCTCTTTTTGCAGAACATGTGTATAAAATTAAAAATCCAAAAGTTAGTTTATTAAATATCGGAAGTGAAAAGAATAAAGGGAATATGCTAACTCAAACTAGCTATAATCTTATGGAAGATACGAAAGATTATAATTTTATTGGAAACATAGAAGCTAGAGATATTTTTGATTCTCAAACTGATGTTATTGTTTGTGATGGATTTACAGGAAACATTGTGTTAAAACAAGCTGAAGCTTTTTATAAACTAATTGTAAAAAGAAAAAAATTAGATGATTATTTTCAAAAATTCAATTATGAAAATTATGGAGGTAGCCCTGTATTAGGACTTACTAAACCGGTAATAATTGGACATGGCATATCAAATGAAATAGCTATAAAAAATATGATTCTTTTAACTGAAGAAGTGGTAGAAGCTGATTTAACTACTAAAATAATGAATACCTTAAAATAATGAAGATAACAACTGCTGCAATAACAGGAATTGAAGGGTATGTTCCTGATTATATTCTAAATAATAAAGAATTAGAATCAATGGTAGACACAAATGATGAGTGGATTGTTTCTCGTACCGGAATCAAAGAAAGAAGAATCTTAAAGGGGGAAAATCAAGGCACCTCTGAACTTGCTGTAAAAGCAATTGAAGGTTTATTAAATAAAACAAATACACAAGCAGAAGAAATTGATCTAATTATTTGCGCGACAACGACACCCGATATGTTTGTTGCTTCAACAGCATGTATTATTGCTGATAAAATTGGGGCTAAAAATGCATTTGCATATGATTTAATGGCAGCTTGCTCTGGTTTCTTATATGCTTTAACAACAGCATCTAAATTTATAGAAACAGGTTCATATCAAAAAATTATTGTGGTAGGGGCAGACAAAATGTCTTCTATTATAGATTATAAAGATAGGGCTACTTGTATTATATTTGGGGATGGAGCAGGAGCTGTATTACTAGAGCCAAATAAAGAAGGTCTAGGAATACAAGATAGTATCCTTAAAAGTGATGGGGCTGGCAGAGAATATCTTCATATGAAAGCAGGTGGATCATTAAAACCTGCATCTATTGAGACTGTAAAATCAAGAGAACACTTTGTTTTCCAAGACGGTCAACCAGTTTTTAAAGCAGCAGTTAAAAATATGGCTGATGTTTCAGAACAAATTATGCAAAAAAATAATCTAAAATCAGAAAATGTTGCTTGGCTAGTTCCTCATCAGGCAAATAAAAGAATTATTGATGCGACAGCAAGAAGAATGGGAATAGGAGATGAAAAAGTGATGCTAAATATTGAAAAATACGGCAATACAACTAGTGCTACAATTCCATTATGCCTATGGGATTGGGAAAAAAAATTAAATAAAGGGGATAATCTTATATTAGCGGCTTTTGGAGGAGGTTTTACTTGGGGGGCTATTTATATAAAATGGGCATATAATTCGAAAAAATGATGTTTTTTGCTAAAAAAAGACGTTTTTTTGCTAAAAAAAGACGTTTTTTGCTAAAAAAATAAAAATATGGATATAAAAGATATTCAAGAGTTAATAAAATTTGTTGCTAAATCAGGAGCAACAGAAGTGGATCTAGAAATAGATAATATTAAAATATCTATTAAGTCTCCTCCTAAGAAAAGAAGAGGTGAAGCAGAAGAAACAGTTAAGATTATACAACAACCTCAGACTGTGCCTTCAATACCAATAATGCATACTACACCGCAAACAACTATAGAGCAAAAAATTGAAAGCAAACCTACTGATGGAACAAATGACGAATCAGATAAAAATGATGACTCTAATTATATAACAATAAATGCATCAATGATAGGAACATTCTATAGGTCATCCTCTCCTGAAAACCCGCCATTTGTGAATGTTGGTGATGAAATTAAGGAAGGAGATACAATATGTATTATAGAGGCTATGAAACTATTTAATGAAATTGAATCTGAAGTTTCTGGAACAGTAATTAAAGTTCTTGTTGATGATGCTACACCAATCGAATTTGATCAACCATTATTATTGATTGATCCATCATAAAAATCTAAAAATAAATGTTTAAGAAAATTCTAATTGCAAATAGAGGAGAAATTGCTTTACGTATAATTCGAACATGTAAAGAGATGGGGGTAAAAACTGTTGCTGTATATTCAAAAGCCGATAAAGACAGCTTACATGTTAGGTTTGCTGATGAAGCGGTATGTATTGGACCGGCTTCTAGTAGCGAATCTTATTTGAAGATTTCTAATATTATTGCTGCAGCAGAGATAACAAATACTGATGCTATACATCCTGGATATGGATTTCTTGCTGAAAATGCAAACTTCTCAAAAATATGTGGAGAAAATGGAATAAAATTTATTGGAGCATCACCAAAAATGATAAAGGGAATGGGTGACAAAGCAGCTGCGAAAGAAACTATGAAAAAAGCTGATGTTCCTACAATACCTGGTTCTAAAGGAATAATTCCAAATTTTAAATCTTGTGAAGAATTAGCAGAAAAAATAGGGTATCCTATTATGCTTAAAGCCACTGCAGGAGGGGGTGGGAAAGGTATGCGATTAGTGTGGAAAGAGGAAAATCTAGAAGATGCATGGAATAGCGCTAGGCAAGAATCAAAAGCTGCTTTTGGAAATGACGGGATGTATATGGAAAAATTTATTGAAGACCCAAGACATATTGAAATTCAAATTATTGGAGATAAAAATGGGAAAGCTGCACATCTTTCTGAACGTGATTGTTCTATTCAAAGAAGACATCAAAAATTAGCTGAAGAGACTCCATCTCCTTTTATGACAAAAAAATTAAGAAATGATATGGGAGCAGCTGCAATTAAAGCTGCTGAAGCAGTAAAATATGAAGGAGTAGGTACAGTTGAATTCTTGGTAGACAAGCATAGAAACTTTTATTTTATGGAGATGAATACCAGAATCCAAGTAGAACATCCTGTAACTGAAGAAGTAGTTGACTATGATTTAATTAAAGAACAAATAAAAGTAGCAGCTGGCATTGAAATATCCGGCAAAAACTATACGCCTCAATTACATGCTATTGAATGCAGAATTAATGCAGAAGACCCAAGCAAAGATTTTCGTCCATCACCTGGAAAAATAACTAATTTCCATGCGCCAGGAGGACACGGTGTTCGTATTGATACTCATGTATATACAAATTATATTATACCACCATTTTACGACTCAATGATTGCAAAATTAATTACTGTAGCGCAAACAAGAGAAGAAGCTATATCAAAAATGGAGAGAGCATTAGATGAATTTATTATTGAAGGAATAGAGACGACCATACCTTTCCATCAAAAACTAATGAAAGATGAAAGTTTCAGAAAAGGAATCTACACAACAAAATTTATGGATACATTTGAGATGTAAAAAATTAATAATAAAAACGGTAATATAGTTAATAGTATTTTTTTCCTATATAATTATTATTTAACTATAACTCTTTGCAAAGAGGATCCTTTTTTCGTATCTACTTTAACAAGGTATATTCCTGAAGATTCTAAATTAATTGTCAGAGCATTAGTAGAAGATATTAATCTTCCTTCAACAGTATATACTATTACTTTAATAATTTCTAAATCACTTTTAATATTTATGGTTTTTTGTGTAGGATTAGGAGATATTGTAACCTGTCCTATTGATAAATTATTAACGTTGCTTAATTGTAATTCCGCCCATCTTTTTTCAAATTCTTGTAGATATACATTACTTATTGTATGGTCATAAATAATGATTGTATTTTCATCTGAATTGTTTTCTGCATTATTACTCCAATTATGTGATCCAGTTAAAACAGCAGGATTAGATGTTGTCGCATTTGCATCTACTATTAAATATTTATGATGAAGCTGATTAGGCACTCCCTCGTGTGACCTGACATTTACATTCGCGGCAACTAAATTATCATACTCTCCACCAGTAGAAGTGTTTTTACTCTCAATAATTCCTCTCACAGTTACACCAAATTGTATGTCTTTATTTATAATAGCTGCTCCTAAATCATCTCTAGTAAAACTAAGAAGACCAAATTCAAGACTTTCATCTGTAGTAGATATTAATTCTAGGATATGCGAAGTGGTCTGGTCAGAAGGAGAAAAATAAACTTCTACGGGTACTCCATTAACATTAAACTTATGTGGTGTGTTGTCTTCTTTGTGAGTTCCAAAAGTTCCTGCCCACATCTCTTCAAATTCTAGGGTATATGCTTTAGCTATTGCTTGATCTTGAATAAAGATAATATTATTATAGTCATTAAGTAAATTTGCAGGGTCTGTCCAATTAGTAGACCCTCCCATTACCCAAGAATTATTATTAGAATTTGCATCTACAACGATAAATTTATTATGCATTATTCCGGCAGGTGAAGGGTCTCTATATATAACAGGTATACTAGGATCAAGACTAGCTAACATGGAATTCATAGCGTCATCATCAGCAATATAACGTACTGCAACACCTCTATTATATGCATCGTTAATTGCGTTTGCAAGCAATATAGAAGAAGCATTATATACACATATATCTAATGTGTTTTGAGCTAAATCAATATATGCTGCGATAGTATCACGTAAAGCTGCACCAATATTTTGTGCATCAACACCAGTAGAAAAAGAATTATCTACAGAGTGATTAAAATATGGACGTATAATTCCGGAAGAATTGGATGCGGTAGAATATACTCCAATAGAAGAAAATGCTGTATCAGGACCATTGACAGAATAACACTCTACGTAATAGAATGTAGCTGGCTGTAAACCTGATAAACTAATAGTATGAAGCTGTGTATTACCTCCACTATTAACGACTGTTCCTAATGTTGTGTTTATTCCATAATTACAATTTGTTGAAGATTGAAGGGATGTACTCCAGCTTAAATCAAAGCTAGATGTTGTAATGTTTGATTGCGTAACACCAGTAGTAAAAACAATATTCCCTGATTGAATAATATCATTGGTGTCTCTTGGTAATATCTGATAATCCCCAACAGGAGGAGTAGCATAAGAATGTTGAGAAGAAACACCTATCAATGTTACAGGACCCATTGGTATTAATCTGCCTTCTAATGTATGCCCTGATTTAATATATATTCTGCCCGTTTGATTATTAGAACTAAAATCAAATAGAGTGTTACCTGTAAATATAGCTCCTGCATTATTGAAAACAACATTATCAATCTGAATTAATTCTGATTCTGTTATTTCACCAATTTGATTAGGTGTAATAACTTGTGGAACAACTGGGTTTCCACTAGAACTTATACTATTTGAGCTTACCGGATTCATTTCCATTAACCCATTATAATCAACTAACAAGCCAGTTACAGTAACCTCATCTCCTCTTTGAAAAGAAGGTAATGCAGGGTCATATAAAGCCATACCACCTGTATTATCTTCTATATATCTAATTACTCCTAACTCATCACCATTAGTAACGACACCAGTAATTGTAACTGTCGCTCCTATTCCTTGAGTTCTAGCTGTTGCAATATCAGTTTGTCCAAAACTAATATTGCTTAAAAAAAGAATTATTGTAACAAGTATAATATTTTTCATAATTTAATATTTTAATTAAAAACTTAACCTTAAAGACACATTATATCTTCTGCCTAATCCAAAAAAAACACCTGCTGATTTTGCATCAAATTCTTGATAAGTAGAATTATATGGGTCATTGTTTTGCGCATCAGAAATATATATTTCATCCAGTAAATTTAGTACGCTTAATTTGATATCTAATTTATTTCCATTTTCTAGTTCTATTTTACGGCCACAATGTAAATCTAACAATTGATATGCCGGTACCTTCCAGCTTTCTCTTCCTGCATTTTCCTGATATAGTGTTAATGGGTCAAAATCTGCATAATAATTATCAAAATATGTAGCTCTTAACTTAATATATATATCTGATTTTGGCTCATACCTAACGCTTAATCCGTATTGGGTTTGGGCCGCATCTCCAACATGTACTCCATCCGCATCAAATGAAGTATCTATAGGATTATTATTCTGATCTAATATAGGATTATTATTCTCGTCTAAGAGTCTTATGGTGTCTGCTGATGTCCATGTCCAGTCTCCTAAAGAAACTAAACTTTCAACACTTAATTTATGATTAATCTTATATGCCATGTCAAATTCAATGCCTTTATGTAATGCATTCATACCATTAATATTTCCTTTAACGATATTTTCATCTTGATCTATATATGATATTCCTTTTGTTGGCTTATTCTCCCAGACAGTATAATACGCATTAGCATTAGCAGAGAATATAGAAGATCTATATGAATACCCTCCCTCCACAGCTTTTACAATTTCATTTTTAATGTCTTTATATAATTTATTATCATAATCATATACATTATTAAACCTTGGTGCTTTAGAAATATATCCTGTATTAAAAAATATATTGTTATATGGGTCTAAGTTTATATTAGCTCCTGTTTTTAGAGTATATCCTTTTATCCATTTCCAATCTGATGCCGATGTTTGAGCTTCATCTGAATATATCGTATATTCCACTCCGTCTACTATAATTGTATCTGACACAAGTTCTCCATAATATGGGTGTGTACCTAATGCTTGAGTTATTGTGGTGTCATCTAAAACCAAATCTTTCTTCTTGAAATAATCAATTCTTTTATAGGCAGAATTAGATGCTGATACATTTAAAAACACGCTTAATATAGGATTACTATACTCTAACTGAGAAAACACCCCGCTCCATTTAACTAATCCATCATTATGGTATCCTATAATATCACCTTCTCTTTTTACCGAAGAGAATTGAGTTGCATCATCATTAACTATAGCATAGTCACCACCTAACAAGTCGTAAATTTCTCTATAATGCTCTCCTTTATAATAACGTAAATCTAAACCCCCTGAAAGTTCTAATTTGTCAGTTACTTGATAATTTAATGTAGACAATGCTCCATACCAATAATGATTATTTATAG
>MDTG01254259.1_pt1 | contig 21300 bp, 16 predicted proteins | sample 811421 | NCBI WGS metagenome assembly MDTG01 (sample SAMN05326645, study PRJNA326480) | marine metagenome | isolation source: seawater | place: Pacific Ocean: South East | collected 2011 | reverse complement strand
TTTTCAATTAAATATAGTTACAAGAAAATTGTCAAACATAGATATAAATCTAATTTATAGCATTTTAATAACATTATTCGTTGCAAATTTCAAAGATCTTTATTTAGAAAACTTAGTAGGTGTATCACAAATAATGTATATTTTGATAGTAAGTATGATTTTCAAATTAAATCAAAGAGAAATAGAAGTTATTAATGGATAAAAAAATTTCAGTAGTTTACATTTGCAGATACTCTAAAGATTATTTACACTACTTAAATAAATTTCTAAAATCGACAAGGTTTTTTAAAGCTGGTATTGAATACCACCTTTATATAATTTTCAAAAATCATACGAAAATACCATTTGAATTAAAAGAAATCTGCAATGAATATAAAGCCAAAATAAAATTTTTTGCTGATGATGGATATGATTGGGGAGCATATATAAGATTCGCCCAACAAGATAACTCAGATTACTTATTATTTTTAAATAGTTATAGCGAAATACTAGGTAATAATTGGTTGTTAAATTTACTTAATCCATTAATTAATAAAAGAGCAATAATTACTGGAGCTACAGGATCATTCTCTTCGAAAAGATTTATGATATTGCCTTTAAAATTTATCTTTAAAAGTCCATTAACTTTTGTAAGGTTTTTATTTTTTTATTTTTTAGACTTAATATTTCTATTTCGTTTTTATTATCCATACCCTTCTATACATATTAGATCAAATGGTTTTATGATTAAAAGGACAAACTTCCTAGAATATACCAATACTCAAAAATTCCCTCAAACAAAAGAGGATGTTCTTAGATTGGAAAATGGCAAATTTTCTCTCACCAAATATTTCTTAAATAAAAAATTAATGGTTGGAGTTGTTGGGAAAAATGGCAAATTTTATTTACCTTATGAGTGGAAAAAAAGCAAAACTTATAAATTCGGCAACCAAGAAAACTTACTTATTTCAGACAATCAAACAAATAACTATTTATTAAATATAATTAATGAAAAAAAAAGATTAATACTAGAATTTGTTGCTTGGGGAGTAGAATAAAACATTAATTAAATAATCTATGAAGGCAATAATATTAGCTGGAGGAAAAGGAACAAGAATATCAGAAGAGTCCCATAGAAAACCTAAACCAATGATAGAGATTGGAGGGAAGCCAATTTTATGGCATATCCTCAAAATATATAGCGCATATGGGATTAATGAATTTATTATCTGTTGCGGTTATAAAGGATATATGATTAAGGAATATTTTACTCATTATGCTTTGCATAATAGTAATGTAACTTTTGATTTAAAAAATAATATAACTAAAGTGCACAATAGTAATTATGAGCCTTGGGAAGTCACTTTAGTTGATACAGGTGAAAATACAATGACTGGAGGAAGATTAAAGAGGCTTAATGAATACCTTAAAGACGAGGAAACTTTTTGTTTCACATATGGAGATGGATTGTCAAATATAAATATAAGTAAACTGATTAATTTCCACAAAAATCATGGTAAATTAGCAACTATAACTGCGGTTAAACCTCCAGGTAGATATGGAGCGATAGATTTATTGGATGATAATGTTATTAATTTTGTAGAGAAGCCTGCTGGAAAATCTGGAGTAATAAACGGAGGTTTTTTTGTTTTATCAAAGAAAGTTTTAGACTACATAGAGGGAGATTCAATATCTTGGGAGAATGAGCCATTAAAAACATTAGCAAAAAATGGAGAATTAAAAGCTTATTTTCATGACGGTTTTTGGCAGCCTATGGATACCTTGAGAGAAAAGATGCAGCTCCAGAAATTATGGGATGATGACTTAGCTCCATGGAAAACCTGGTAAAAATAAAAAAACTTGAAAAGTCTTTCTGGAAAGACAAAAAAGTACTCATAACTGGTCATACTGGCTTTAAAGGGTCTTGGTTAACAATATGGTTAAATCAAATTGGCGCAAAGGTTTATGGAATTTCTTTGCCCCCAGATCAGAAGCCATCCCTTTTTGAAAAAGCTAATATCTCAAGATTTTGTGAATCAATAATTTGTGATATTAGAGATTATCAAAAAACAGAAAGTTATATAAAGAAAATAAATCCCGATATTATTTTTCATTTAGCAGCACAACCAATTGTAAAAGAGAGCTACAAAAATCCTTTGAATACTTTTTCCACTAACATCATGGGTTCTATTAATATCTTGAATATTTCAAGGAATATTAGCAATCTAAAAACCTTAATAGTTGTAACGACTGATAAAGTTTATAAAAATAAAGAATGGGACTACCCTTATAGAGAAACTGATGAATTAGGTGGTTCAGACCCCTACAGCGCTAGTAAAGCTTCTGTTGAAATAATTATCAATTCATTTCGAGAATCCTTTTTTAAAGATAAAAAAGTAAATATTTTAAGCGCAAGAGCAGGTAATGTAATTGGTGGTGGAGATTGGTCTAAAGATAGACTAATACCCGATACGATTAAAGCATGGCAATCAAGTAGTTATCTAAATATTAGGAGACCTGATTTTATAAGGCCTTGGCAACATGTTCTTGAACCTTTATTTGGATATTTGTTAATGGCCCAATATTCTTATAAGAGATTCCCTTTAAAAAAATCATATAACTTTGGGCCAAACACATCCGAATTAATATCTGTTAGAGAGCTAGTTGAAATTTCCAAAAAATATATTCAAGATTTAAAAGTAAAATTTAATGATCAAGATACATTTCACGAATCAGGAAAATTACTTCTTGAAAATTCCCTAGCTAGAAAAGATTTTGGATATTCGCCAAGATGGGGTATAGAAAAAAATTTAAAAAGAACCATGGAATGGTATAAAGAATTTTATCAGGGGAGTGATGCTTTTGATTTGTGTTTAAAGGATATTGAATTTTTTGAAGGATAAATGAAAAGATTTTTATTCAAAAAGCTTAATATAAAGGATGTGTTAGAGATAAAACATCTTCCAATTTCTGATGAAAGGGGATTTCTTACTAGGATTTTTTGTATAGAGGAAATTAATAAATTTTCAGAATTTCATGACATAAAGCAAATAAATAGGACTCTCACAAATAAAAAAGGTTCGATTAGAGGAATGCATTTCCAGTATCCGCCAGCTAGCGAAACAAAAATAATAATTTGTACAAAGGGAAAGATATTTGATGTGGCTATAGATATCAGAAAAAATTCAAAAACATATCTAAGGCATGTTTCAATTATTTTAAATTCAGATTTAAATAATATGGTTTTAATACCAAAAGGATTTGCTCATGGATTTCAAACACTGACAGATAATGTAGAATTAATTTATCTCCACGATCATATTTACTCTCCAAAATTAGAATCAGGTCTGAATCCCTTTGATCCATTACTAAAAATTGAATGGCCAATAAGAGACTATACTATTTCTCAAAAAGATATAACTGCTAAATTAATTAATCAACGTGCATTTTCTGGGATAATTTAAATATGTTTTGTAGAAATTGTAATTCCAAAATTGAAAATTCATTCATTGATTTAGGTCACTCACCTCCATCAAATGCATTCTTAACAATTGAAGATTTACAAAAAAAAGAATTATATTTCCCTTTAAAAATAGGCGTTTGCAAAAATTGTTGGCTAGTTCAAACCAAAGATTTTATTGCCGCGGATGAATTATTTACAAAAGATTATGCTTACTTATCCAGCGCGTCTAAATCTTGGTTAAAACATTGTGAAAATTTTGTAGATTATTCAATTAAAAAGTTTAACCTTAAATCTTCATCACTAGTCATCGAAGTTGCAGCTAATGATGGATATTTGTTGCAATATTTTAAACAAAAAAATATCAAATGTTTAGGTATTGAGCCAACTCAATATGCAGCTGATTTGGCAAGACGTAAAGGCATTGAAATTATTAGAAAATTTTGCAATTTAAAGACTGCTAAACAAATTTCTTATGAAAAAGGGAAAGCTGATTTACTAATTGGCAACAATGTATATGCTCATGTGCCAGATATAAAAGACTTTACCTTTTCTCTTAAAGAATTAATTAAAGATATTGGCATAATCTCATTAGAATTTCCACATTTAATGAGATTAATTCAAAAAATTCAATTCGATACTATATATCATGAACATTTTTCTTATCTTTCTTTAACTACAGTTAATCACATTTTCAATGAGGCTGGTTTAAAAATTTTCGATGTCCAAGAGCTAGCAACTCATGGAGGAAGTCTTAGAATATTAGGATCCACAAAAAATAGTTTTCATAAGCAAACTCCCTCAGTAGAAAAAATTTTAGAGAAAGAAAAGAGGTTTGGAATTACAAATTTAACTACTTATAAAAATTTTCAGAAAAAAACTGATAAGGTTAAGAATAATCTAATTAAATTATTAGTTGATTTAAAAAATAAAAATAAAAAAGTTATGGCTTATGGAGCTGCAGCTAAAGGGAACACTTTATTAAATTACGCAGGTATAAAAGAAGATCTCATTAGTTATGTATTTGATAAAGCAGAATCCAAACAAGGTAAATTCATGCCAGGCAGTCATATTCCTATTCTTGATCCAAAAGAAATAATACATAAAAAACCTGATTATTTGTTGATTTTACCTTGGAATATTTCAGAAGAAATAATAGAAAGTTTACTTTATTTAAGAGAGATTGGAACAAAATTTATTATTGCTATACCTGAAATAAAAATTATTTAAATACTAATTAATGAATTATTTAATTACAGGTTCTACAGGTTTTATTGGAAGGAAAATATTAGATGAATTTAAAAATCATGAGGTAAAGATTACTTTAGTTCTTAGAAAAAAAAGTACTCACAAATTACAATTAATATCTAAAGATATAAAAGTAATTTATGTTGATAATTTATTTGAAGAAGATATATTTTGGTGGAGAAAAACATTAGAAAATATTGACTGTGTAATCCATTCTGCTTGGTACGTAGAACCAGGAAAATATTTAAATTCAGAAGAAAATTTTAATTGTCTTAAGGGTACTTTAATTATGCTTCAGGCGATAAAAGAATTACGAACAAGTTTCTTTGTTGGCCTTGGCACTTGTTATGAATATGATTTCAATTACTCTGATAAACCATTTAAAACAAAAACTCCTCTTAAAGCAACAAGTCCATATACGCTTGCAAAAATATCACTTTTTAATAGCCTGAAAATACTAGAAAAAACGACAACTTTTAAATTTGCTTGGTGTCGCTTATTTTATTTATATGGGCAAGGGGAAGATAAAAGAAGGTTAATACCATATATCCATGAAATGATTAAAAATTCTAAAAAAGTTAAAATAAATAATGGAGAATTAATTAGAGATTATTTGGATGTTAACGATGCTGCTAAGTTTATTTCGAAAATAGCTTTAGATAGAATTTCAGGAGAATTTAATATTTGTTCTGGGAAAGGAAGACTAATTAAAGATATCGCATTGGAAATTGCAGAAACATACAACAAGAGAAATCTCATAGAATTTATATCAGGAGAAAGAGGAACTAATATTCCAAAAAAAATTATTGGGGAACCAAGTTTCTAAAATTATAAATGATTGGCTACCTCCCATATACTTATAAATTATCATCTCCTGGAGATAGAAGAAGATTCGTATGGTTTTGCAAAGAAAAAAAAATTAACTATGAAATAGCAAACCTTAAAAAGAGATATCAAATTATTTATGCGGTATATGGAAATAATTTAAGCCAACTTTTAGAGTACAAAAAAGTCTTTCCAAAAACAAAAATCATTTTTGAAATAGTAGATGCATACTTGGAAGAAAAAAATTTTTTAATTATTTACTCTCGAGGACTAATTCGCTTTTTACTAGGTAAAGAAAAAATTTTATATCTTAACTACAATAATTTATTGAGAAAAATCATAAGTATAAGTGAAGTAGTTGTTTGTTCAACTAATTATCAAAAAAGTTATTTAAAAAATTTGAATAAAAATACTGTTATTTCTTTAGATTATATTGAAGATGATTTTTCAAAGATAATTGCTAAAGTTAAACCGCAAACTAATAAAATTCATATTTTTTGGGAAGGGAAAATTTATAGTCTTAAACATCTGAAAATATTAAATAACTTTTCTAGAAAATTACGGGAAAAAATCCATATTCATATCTTAACTGACTTAGGTGCAGAAATTATTCCGAACTTATACCATCTAAAAGCAAAAAACATATCGAGATCATTTAGATTTAGTTTCACTATTTATCAATGGGATAAGAAATTAGTAAAAAAAATCTCCAATTTATGTCAAATGGGGATAATACCAATTTTAGAAAATGATAAGGTAGCTCAATCTAAGCCTGAAAATAAATTAATTTTGATGTGGACATTAGGACTCCCAGTTTTCACTTCACCTACAAAAGCTTACTCATTTGCGATGGGAAAACTAAATAAAAAATATATCTGTAAAGATATAAAAAGCTGGGAAAAAAATTTAATTAATTTTCTAAAAAAATCAAGTTATGAAAAGGAAAAAGATTTTGCAGAAATTCAAAATATATTGTTAAAAAATTATAGTAAAGATAAATATTTAAAAGTATGGGAAAGAATACTCAATTTATGTAAAAGTAAATAAGTTCATAGTTGCTGTGATCAAATTAAAAAATAGGATAGAGTAATAAATAAACTATAATTAATTTAAAGTGAATGATAAGGATTCCCTCTATAAAGAGTTAAAGAGACCAATAATTTTAATTGCGAATAGTAGCAGATATTTATTGCACTACAGAAAAGAATTAATATTGTCTTTAAAAAAAGATGGAAGAAATGTAATTCTAATATCTCCTATAGATTCATCCTCAGTTGAGTTATCAAATTTGGCAATTCATTTGCCTTGGAAAATTAAAAGATCCAAAAATACCAATATATTTTCACTTATTAAGTCTTTTTTGAGACTTCTATTATTAATTAGAGCAATTAAACCTTCAATAATTCATTCGCATACAATTTTGGCAAATTTACTTACTTCAATTGTATCTTCAGTATATGGGATTCCTTGCCTTTTATCATTCGCTGGAATGGGGAGGTTAAGCAAAGAAAAACATCTTAGATCAAAATTATTAAATACTATAATAAACATAATTTATTTTTTCTCTTTAAGAGAAAGAGTTTCAAGATTCTCATGGAGAATAAATAAAATAAGATCTAAATTTATTTTTCAGAACCGAAGTGACAAATATTTATTTAATCAATTTATTAAAAAATGTTCAAAAGATAATTTAATAGAGATTAATGGATCAGGAGTGCCTAATAAATATTTATTTAATTCAAACACTAAAGATAAAGGCTGGGCAAAATATAATGAAGATTTAAAATATACTTTTATCTATTGTGGCCGAATTCTAAAGTCTAAGGGCATTTTAAATTTTATAGAATTAGCAGATTATTTTTTAGAACATAACTTTGTTATCTATGGTGGAGAAGATAAATCGACAAAAGATTCCCTTACAAGCCAAGAAATTGAAGCTTTATCAAGCAAAAAAAATCTAGATTATTTTGGTTATGTTAAAGATCCCCTTTTACAAGGGGATTTTGACTTGCCAATATTAGTTGTGCCATCTAACTATGGGGAAGGCCTCCCAAGATCTATTTGCGAAGCTTTAGCCCTTAAAATTCCAGTTATATCTACTCATTTAGCTTCATGTGGAGTATTCTCAGATGAACTAATTTTTATAGCTAAAAGTAATAAATTAAGCTCATATATAGAATGTACTAATTGCTTAATTAAAGATTATAAAAGTGAATTAATAGAAGATAAATTAAATAAAGGTATGGATTTTATTCATAAAAGTCTTACTGAAGAAATAATAGTTAAAAAAACAAAAAAAATATATGAAGATTTGGTTTTTGATGAGGCCTCGTACTTACTTAATAAAGAAAAATTGAATTATAAAAACTGGTTGTCTAATTAAAATTTATATTAATATAATATACTAAAGAATCTAATATATAAATGTGTGGAATATTTGGTTTAATTGCTAAAAAAAATACTTTTAACGAAAATGAGCTAATTAATAAAGTAAAGACTATGAAAAATGCTCTTTCTCATAGGGGGCCAGATAGCTTTGGGTTTTGGACAAACATAGAATCAAATATTGTTTTAGGGCATACAAGATTAGCAATACTAGATAAATCCTCAGCTGGTAGCCAACCAATGATTTCGAAGAGCAATCGATATGTAATTAGTTTTAATGGCGAAATTTATAACCATAAAAATTTACGTCGAAAGCTTTCATCTGACTTTAATGAAAATAATTTTTGGCAAGGTGATTCAGATACAGAAACACTAATTGAATGTATAGATAAATGGGGTCTTGAAATGACATTAGATAATTCATATGGAATGTTTGCTTTTGCATTATTAGATAAAATTAAAAATAAGCTTTATTTAGTTAGAGATAGATTTGGAGAAAAACCTCTTTATTGGGGTTTTGATAATTTAAATAGTTTTATTTTTGCTTCAGAAATATCAGCATTCAAAAATTTAGATAATTTTTCTTGCCACATAGATGAAAAAGCAGTTGGACTTTTTTTTAAGTATGGTTATGTACCATATCCTAAATGTATCTATAAAAATATAAAACAATTAGATCCTGGAAAATTTTTAGAAATAAATCTGAATGAAAATAAATATAGTTCCAAAAAATTTCCTAAGGAAAAAACATGGTGGGACTTAAATAAGAAATTTTTTAATAATCCTAAAGTTAAAAAATCTGATGCATTTCATATTAATCATTTAGAAAAATCTCTTAAATCTGTAATTAATGAATTTTCCTTAGCTGATGTACCATTAGGCACCTTTCTTTCAGGAGGAATTGATTCATCTCTTATAACTTCGATTTTGCAATCAACCTCCAAAAGTCGAATAAAAACATTTACCATCTCTTTCCCTGAAGAAAATTCAGAAATAAATACATTTGATGAGTCAATTCATGCTACTTGCGTGGCGAATTTTCTTGGAACTGATCATCAAAATATACCTTTAACAGAAAATAATATTACAGAAATAATTCCAAAAATGGCTCAGGTATATAGTGAACCTTTTTCTGACGCATCACAAATTCCAACTACTTTACTTTGCGAATCTGTAAGGAATCAAAATATTATTGTCGCATTAAGTGGGGATGGTGGTGATGAATTATTCGGTGGATATAACAGACATAAGATTGCTCCAATTATTTTTAAGTATGGTAAATATTTAAGACCTGAATTTAGAAAATTTTTAGGTTTGTCAATTGAAAACTTACCTATCCCTGAATTTGGATTAAATAAAGATAAACTTCAAAAAATAGCAAATGCAATTTATTCTAGTGATGATTTAAAAAACGTATATGAAAACATAATAAGTTTATGGAATTTTCCTAATAAAGTTTTATTTAATAAAAATCAAGTATCATTTAATGAATTAAATGCAAATTCTCATTCGTATAAAGAATATCTTCCAAATGAATTAATAATGCTTGAAGATATACAAAATTATTTAGTAAATGATATTTTATGTAAAATTGATAGAGCTTCAATGCATTTTGGATTAGAAACTAGAGCACCCTTTCTCGATAAAAGAATAGCAGAAATAGCTTTTAAACTTCCTTTAAAAATGAAAATTAGAAACTTTGAAGGTAAATGGATTTTAAAAAAAATCCTAAATAACTACTTGCCAAATAATTTAATAAAAAAAAGGAAAAAAGGGTTTTCAGTTCCTATATCAAAATGGTTAAGAGGTCCATTAAATGAGTGGTGCAATGATTTATTAAGTGAAGAACTTATAAAAAAACAAGGCTTCCTAGATTTTAAAGAGATAGAAAAAATCAGAATTAAACATATGAGTGGAGAAAAAGATCTTTCTTCCAAGTTATGGGCTATTTTGATGTGGCAAAGCTGGTTACTAACTAATACAAAAAAATGAATAAATTTTATTTACCTCTAGATAGTTTTAATTTTTATGCAATACTTTTTTCTATTTGCTTTTTTATAAGTTTAGTAGTTATTCCAATTGTTATTAAATTAGGAATTTCCTATAACATTTTAGATATCCCAGATGAAAGAAAAAAACATAAAAAGCCTTTAGTAAGAATTGGAGGTTTAGCAATTTACATAACCTTTATTATCTCTATAATTATTTTAAATATTTTTTTCAAAGGCAACTTATTAATGACTATTAATATTGAAAAAATTATTACTATTTTAATAGGCTCATCTATATTTTTCTTTATTGGTATATTTGATGATTTATATAATATATCCCCTTTTATAAGATTATCTTTGCAAATTATAGTTAGTAGCTATATATGGTCCAAGGGTATTGGAATAAATAATTTAGATATTTCTTGGCTAGGTTTTGCAAATAATAATATTGATTTAAATCAATATATTAGTTTCTTAATAACAATAATTTGGATAGTTGGTGTGATTAACGCAATTAATTGGATAGACGGTTTAGACGGACTTGCTGCTGGAATAAGTTCTATGTCATTATGTGGGATTTTTATTTTTAGTTATCAAATCTCAAATTATTCATTAATTTTTTTATCAATCATACTTTTAGCTTCATGTTTGGGTTTTTATTTTTATAATGCAAACCCTGCAAAATTATTAATGGGAGATGGTGGATCTTATTTATTAGGATCTTTACTTGCAATACTTTCCTTAGAAACTTTTAAATTAGATTCAAATAATACAAATATTTTCCTAAGTATCCTATTTTTATTTGTTCCTCTAGCAGATATGACATATGTTATTACTAAAAGATTATTGTTAAAAAAATCACCTTTCTTCCCAGATAGAGGTCATATTCATCATAGATTGCTAAATTTTGGAATCGGATATAAGAATACAGTATCAACTATACTATTTTCTCAATTTATTTTTATACTAATTGTTTTGTACATGAACAAAAATTTATTTAATGAAAATTTTTATCTTAATATTTTTTTAGTATTAAATTTTTTAATTTTATTAGTTGTTAATTACTCAGAAGGATTTTTACGAAAAATAAAGGGCTATAAATTCACAACATGGAATTGATACCATTTAAGCAAATTAAAAATCCTCCACCCTATGCCATCTAATTTTATAAACTCTCCATCATTTGAGGTCATAAGATTAATGGCTGTATTTTTATCAATAAAATCAATACAATCTAATAGATTTAAAAGCAAATCCTTCCTTTTTGCTGTTAAAGGTATCTTATATGAATCTGGAACTTGATAACCAATTTTATCTCTTCTATCGAGAATTGAATCAGGAACAATACCTCTCATTGCTTCTCTAAAAATATACTTACTTTGCCCTTTTTCTGAGACAAGATACTCAGCTGGTAAAGATAAAGAAAACTTTACAAATTCAGGAGATAAAAAAGGTACTCTATTCTCAATAGAATGCCACATTGCCGATCTATCAGCCCCTCTCAATTGTGGCGGACAACTAAAGATTGTTAGATCCTGATTGAGTTTATATGATAGTCCCTTTTGGTAAGAATAATTACTCTCATTTGGCAAATTAAAAGATGAAAAGTGTTCCAAGTCATTAAATAAATTAATTAAATTTGGAGATAATAATTTTCGAATAAAATCAATATAGTTAATTAAATTTCCCATTTTAGCTGCGTATAAAATCGCTCTTATATAATTACTTAATGCATTTCTTTTTCTTCGCCCAGGCCATTTACTCCAATCAATAGAAAAACTTACTGAATCTTTAATATTACCCCTTTCTAAAAACTCTCTTATTACGTGCGATGGGTAACCTTGATAACCAGCTATTGATTCATCTGCTCCATGTCCATCTAATAAAACCTTTATTCCATTTTTTTTAGCAAGCTTATAAATACAAAATTCAGCAAAATAAGTTAATCCTCCATGTGGTTCTCCCTGAGCATAAATAAAATCATCTAGCATATTCTCCAAGTTAAAATCATTTATATAAGCCTTACAAAAATCAGCCTTAGTAAATCCATTAACAATATTGATCCATTTAATCTCATTAGCAGCTTCGTTATCAGCAATATATGAAAAAGTCTTTAAATTAATTTTTGGATTCAGATACTTTATACAACAAGCAATTGAACTAGAGTCTATTCCACCAGATAAAGAAACCCCAAATGGTACATCACATCTTAATTGTCTTTCAACTGATTGAATGAATAAATATCTAAGTTTATCTTTAGCTTCCACAAAACTTAAATTACTTTTTTCAATATTTTTGTCGTACCATAATCTTTCCTGAATTTCACTGTTTTGATTTGAAAGATCAATTTTTAAATAATTACCTGGACTTAAACTATAAATTTTTTCAAAAAAAGTTGAATTAGAATTATCGAAATCACCAGTAATAAGATAATTATAAATAATTTTTTTATTAACATTATTTGTTTTTCTTATGAGATTATTTATTGGTGGGAGCTCAGAAGAAAAAACAAATTCATTATTTGAAAAATAATAATATAGAGGTTTTATTCCATAGGGGTCTCTTATGCAGTGAATCAAAGAATGTTTTTTATCAAATACTACGAATGAAAACATTCCATCTATTATTTTTAGAGATTCCATGCCCCATTTAACCCAAGCTTGTAATAAAACTTCAGTATCTGATTTAAAATTAAAATTTACTCCATTAGATTCTAATTTTGATCTAATTTCTAAATAATTATAAATTTCACCATTAAATACCAAAGTAAATCTTCCATCTTTAGTAGTGAATGGTTGATGTCCTCCTGAAGATAAATCTATAATAGCTAGTCTTGTTTGGCATAATACAAGCTTATTTCCATTAATATCGAAAGTTAATTGCCCTTGATCATCAGGACCTCTTTTCTTGAGCAAATCTAAGGTATTTTTTAATCTAGAATTATATAAATCATAATTCTCAGACGAAAAAAAACCAAAGATGCCGCACATAAAATTTTTTTCAAATCTTACTATTAGACTATCATTCTATTTCAATAAATTATTATTAATTTACTTTAAAAAAAATTTATATATACATACTTTTAGAATAAATAATTAACTTTATAAATTTTTTTTTTATGATTAATTTGCGTAAGAAAAAATTAAGAAATTTTCATCTTTACAAGAGTATTAAGACTTATATAAATTTTCTTTTAATGATTGGGGAAGGTTTTTTTACTGATAAATTGGGAACATTTAAGGAATTAATATTCTTATTATCCTTTAAAAAATTTTCAAGAATAGATATACTTTTACTTCTAGATGATGATGATTATGGACTGAATTTTAAAACCAAAAAAGAATCTCAACTTATTGATGCACTAGCTAAAGATCTAGAAATATTTGATAAAAAACTATTCATTTTAAGGTTTTGGAAAAGTAAATTATCAATAGACTATTTAAAAAATAAAGCATTATCAAATAGATTATTATTTTTAACGCAATTTTTTATAAGTATTTTTAAATTTAAATCATTTTCTAAGGCTCATATAAATGGTTGGGAAAAAACAATTAATTTATTTAAACCCAAATTGATAATATCAATTCAACCTGATTCTTTCTTATGCAAAGCGGCTAAAAATTTAAATATTCCAATTTTTGATCTTCAACATGGGATAATTCAGATTAATAAAGACCCATACTATGATTTTTTAAAAAATAATCTTAAGACATCTCAATCCCCTACTGGAATATTAACAATATTTAAAACGACTCAAAATTGGCTGCTAGATAATAATTCTGATAATTTTGAAAAAAAATATCTAGGTTCTCCTTATTTGGCAAATTCAAGACATCTAAGAAATGTTCAAAAAGAATCAAATAACCAAAAAGTTATTTTAATTTCTCATCAATGGCCAATTAAACAATATCTCGAAGAAATCGATGGTAGATGGAATGAAGCAGGTTTATCTGAAGAATTATTAAAGACTATCTCAAAAATATCATTACCTCTTAAATGGATAATAAGGCTTCATCCCCTCACCAAAGATAATGAAAATCTAATTTCCTTACTTAAGGAAATAAAAACTAATAGTAACTCTTCAATAGAAATAATAAAGGCAAATACCACTCCTTTGCCTGAACATCTTATTAATGCAGATTTACATATAACAGCCTTTAGTGCAGTAGCTTTAGAAGCATCAGAATATGGAATTAAATCTGCCGTATTATTGGAATCTAGAAATTTAAATGAACTTTATGGATCAAATGCAAATAAATTAATTACAAAGATTCAGAATGAGGAAAAATATATTACTTCTTGGATTAAAAATGAATTAAGTAATAATACTATTAGAAAAAAATTTAGACTAGAATTATATAGAAAAGAGTACTTAGAGAATTTAGAAAATTTTCTAATAAATATTAAATAACATCAAAATTAAAATATATATTTAGGATAATTAATTGAGTTTTAATAAATAAATTATTAAAAAATTTCATAGTTTATAAACCTTAATATAAAAAAATTTGATTCTTTTTTTTTTTATAATTTGTATATCAATCATAGTTTTTGTGATTTACATTATAGGGGCTGGACCAGCAGGAATATCCTTAGCTTATTACTCATTTTTAGCAGGGGAAAAAGATATCTATATATTTGAAAAAGCAAATTTTACTGGCGGCCTTTCTAGATCTTGGAAACATAATAATTTTATTTTGGATACTGGTCCTCATATTTTTCACACTGATGATAATGAAATTGCTCAAGACTGGAAAAATATTGGTGAGGACTTGCTTATTAAAGGAGAATATAATTCTTGTAATATCTTGGAAGGTTTTTCTAATAAACTTTTTCACTATCCCTTATCAATACAAACAATAAAAGACAATACTTCAGAGTATGAATACTTACAAATACTTAATCAAATTGAAGCATTAGATCCAAATGATAATTCAAGGTCAGCTACAAATTTTAAAGATTTCATGATGGCAAAAGTAGGAAGAACTCTAACAGAAATGTTTTATACTGATTATCCGCAAAAAGTATGGGGTATTTCTACTTCTGAAATGCTTGCGGACTGGGCTCCACAAAGAATTGAGTTGAGAAAAAAAAATAGTCCTTTTTATACAAAACCATTTGTTGCAGTTGGCAAATACGGAACAGGTTGTTTTTACGATAGGATCCTTGAAAAAATGTCTAAAAGCAAAAAGCTTAACCTTAATTTAAATAAAGAGCTCACTAACATCCAATATAAAGATAATATTATAAGAAAGCTTATTTTTAATAAAAATGAGGAAATAGATGTGAGTTCTGAGGATCATGTATTTTCAACAATCCCCGCTACATCATTAGCAAAAATATTAGAAATTAAATTAAATCTCAAGTTTAGAGGTGTAAGATCACAATATTTTTTCTTTAAAAATCCAAGAATAATCCCAAAAAATTATAATTGGGTTTATTGCAGTGATAGAAATCTCTCATTTAATAGAATAACCGAACCTTCAACAATGACTAAAAGTGTCTGCCCCAAGGATTACTCTTTTATTTGCGTAGAAACCACTTTCCCAGGTGATCAAAAATCAAAATTAGATAAAAGTTATAATGAATTTTCTAATTGGATAAAGAATAAATCTGAATTTAATACTGATGGATATATGCCTGAATTAAATACTGAAAACTATGAAAGATATGTTTATCCTATCCAAGATAGTAAATATAGGTCATCTTTAGCAATTTATAATTCAAAAATCTCTACTTTAAAGAACCTCAGTGTAATTGGAACAGGAGGAGAATTTCATTATTCTGATATGCAAATTATTTTTAGGAAGAGTAAAACACTTATAAATAGTTATTTAAATAAGCATAAAAATAAAGATAGGGTTGATTCAATACCTCTTATTTCCTCATTTAAAAAAATTAAAAATAAATCTATTGAAACAAAACATATTTTTGAAAAGAAAAGTCAATTTAAAGTTAAAAAATTACATTCTTATTTACATCAAATCTCAGGAGTTGAGATACCTTTAATTGCAGAAATAGGAATTAATCATAATGGTGATATAAAACTTGCTAAAGAAATGATGCTAGCGGCCAAAAAATCTGGCGCTCATTTTGCAAAATTTCAATACTACAAGGAAAATTCAAGAGTAGAAAAAAATAAATTAACTGAGTATCTTCATGAAACTGCAGATGGCACGGAAATGTCGTTAAATGATGTTTTTGAGCGATCAAGAATCAATTTTAATGAATGTGTTGAATTAATTGAGTATGGCAATAAGATAAATTTTCCAACTTTTTTCACTGTATTTGATGAGGAGTCGGCAATAGATATAAACAAATTAAATCAAAAAATAATTAAAGTCGCATCAATGGACTGCAATAACCTTATATTACACAAAAAAATAAATTCTCTTAATTTTAAGACTATAATAATATCTACAGGAATGAGTGATATTGCAGAGGTAAAAAAAACACTTTCAACATACGATGAAGATAAAGAAATATTATTTATGAGTTGCAGAAGTTCATACCCAGCAAGATTTGAGGATATTGATTTTGGTGAAATTGAATTTCTCAAAAATGAGACAAATTGTTTTGTTGGATATTCAGATCACACAGAAGGGACATTAGCAAGTCTAATTTCAGTCGCAAGTGGTGCAAGTTTTATTGAACGACATTTCACAACGAATAAATTTCTACCGGGTCCAGATAATAGGATGTCTATAGATGAGAAAGAAACCTTAGAATTAACAAATAAATTACAGCTAGTAAGTAATTCAATTAAACGAAAACAAAAAATAATTCATCCTAGTGAACAAATCACTTTTTCAATGCAAAAAAAATCCCTTAGATTCCCCTCATCTAAATTTAAAGGGGACATAATTCATACCGATGATATGATTTCAATTGCACCTCCAGAAGGTTTTAGTCTTTTTCAAGTAAATCTCCCAAGAACGTTTCTAAAAGTTAAAAAAGATGTAAAAAAGGGAGACCCAATATCAGAATCAAATGTTGAAATAATTGATTGTTAAATTATGGAAAGAATTCTTGTACTGTCAAATACTGTAGGTCGAACTTTACCAACATCAGTAAAAACTACAGCTGTCAGAACGATTGGAAATTATGAAATTATTTCATTACTAACTTCAACTCATTGTGACTATATAAAATTACTTAAAAAAGTTTCTGAGACCTCATCAAATATATTTGTTGATCTTGAAAAAAAACAACCATTAAACCTTAGAAATAAATTTGACCAAGGAGGGAATCTTTTTCAAAGTATTCTAAATTCAGTTAAGCAGCTAAATTTAGAAGACAAGATAAATATTTATCCCATAAAGTCTAATGATTTAACTGTAAGCTCTATTTGGAAGCAGCTAAATTTAGAATATGGCGATATATCAGGAATCAAGTTAGGGTTAATTGGCACCGGCAATATTGGGTCAAAACTGATTTACGCCTTGACTGAATCAGGGGTAAAGTTGAGCTGTTTCAATAGAAATATAAATAAAGCAATTAGTGTCGTAAATTCTGTTTTATTAACTAAACCTGAGCATGTAATCAATTCTCCTGATATTGTTAGAAGAGTTGAGCATACTATTATTAATAATTCTGGACTAATCTTAGCTTGTAGTGATCTTACTGAAAACTTATCAGACTATATTTATTTAATGCCAAAAAATTTTAAAATCTTCTTAATCGGACATTCTCTCCTAAAAGAAAATGCTTTAAAGATTTTTAGAGATAATGAGATTTACATTCAACGAATAGACGTTGGGAAAGAACTTATTTCTTACGTAATAGGTAATATACATTCAAAAGATTTCCATGTATATGGTAAAAATAAATTAAAAAACAATAACTTATGTTCTGGTGGTTATTTAGGAAATAAAAATGATTTAATAGTGGATAATTATAATAATCCAAGATGGGTTTATGGAGAATGCGATGGAACGGGAGGGATTAAATATGACATTGCAAAAAATGAATTTAAATCTTTGGAAGAAATTGATGATTTCTATAATTCTTAAAACGTAAGTACTTTTGTTTAAAAAATTTTTACTTTAAAAAAATGGCATCTTTTGAAATTGTAGCCGAAATTGCATGTGGGCATAGTGGTATAGAGGAAAGGCTTTTTGAGTTAACCAAAACAGCCTGTGAAATTGGAGCCACAGCTGTAAAATTTCAAATATTTGATTTAAATGAAAGAGCCGAAAAAAATACTAAAGAATATGAGATTTTTGAACAACATCTTCTTCCTATAGAAACTTATAGAAAAGCAATAAAAATAGTTAGGAAAAACAAATTGAAAATATTTGCAGACGTATACGGTGAATCAAGTTTAAATCAAGCTTTAACTTTAAAATTAGACGCTGTAAAGATTCATGCTGAAGATGCAAATAATTTTCCACTTATGCAAAAAGTAATTGGACAATTTGAGTCTATGATTATTAGTTGTGGAGGAGCAAATTACAAAAATTTATTAGAGTTAAAAGAATTTTTAAAAGAAATACTTTTACATAATCCTCAAAAAAGTATATTTTTTGTCGATGGCATTCAGCTATTCCCCACAAAAAGAGAGGGTCATTCTTTATATAATTTTCTAGAAATAAACAAAATATTTCAAGATATACCACAAATAAAAGTAGGTATTGCCGATCATATAGATCCTGAAGATGAATACTCTATGGTCTATCCATGTACTGCAACAACTTTAGGTGCCAGGTATATCGAAAAACATTTAACTATATCAAGAGATAAAAAATGGACCGATTGGCAATCAGCATTTAACCCAAATCAATTTAAAAAATTAGTAGATATGATCAATTCTCTTAATACAAGCATGCTTGAATCAAGAGATTATGAAGAGATGGGAATAAAATACAAATCAATGTTTCAGAAATATCCAACACTAGAAATGATAGACCACAAAACTAAAAAGATAACAGAGAAAAATATAGTATACAAAAAAATAAGGGAATTCCCTGAAAGCCAGATTAACTATAATTTTATAAAGAAAAATATAGATAAAATTTCCCCATTAAATAAAGATCCCGTTATAAGATTTTCAAATTTTAATTCAAAGATTGGAGTCATAATTACAGTAAGGATGACATCTTCTAGATTACCTGGGAAAGCATTATTAAATATTAATGGAATTCCCTCAATCCTAGTTGTTTATGAGAGAGCCAAAAAGATCTCAGGTATTGATGATGTTATTGTTGCCACTTCAGAAGATAGTTCTGATGATGCATTAGTTAATTACCTCACCAAAAAAAATATCAAAATATTTAGAGGTGATTTAGATTCTGTGCCTAAAAGATTACATGAAACAGCAAAATATTATAAATTCGACCATATTATACGCATTACAGGAGATTCAGTTTGTTTAGATTATGATTCAATGAGTCATCTTTTAGATAGTCACAAATTAATTTCTCCAGATTGTTCAATGTTAAAGAACGCAATTTTTGGCACAAACAAAGAGATTTTGACCTATGACGCTTTAAAATTTTTAGCTAAAAGAATTATTGATAATAAAGCGAGTGAATATCTTGAATATTTTTTTAAAAAACCTTCTTTATTGAAAGTAAATGAAATAAAAACTTTATATGATTGTCCAGAGAATATAATTAAAAATAGACTAACTTTAGATTATAAAGAAGATTTAATTGCTATTAATAATCTTTATGATAATTGCGCACAAGGCTATTTAAGTCCAATAAATGAAATCATAAGAGTATTAGCATCAGATAATTTTATTATGGTTAATAGAAATATGACCCAAAAAAATCCTTATAATTTGAATCTTAATCTAAATATTAATTATAAATAATTATCTTTTTTTCTCTAGGCTTTATTTATTATTGATAGATCTTTATTAAAAATATTCTTCTTTAATTTATTAAATTGATAATCTCTACATAACCATTTACAATTTTGAAAGTACAATCACTTCTAATAATTTTTGAAAATCCTCTACCTTCAATTATTAATTTAGAAATATTTTTATAATTATCAAAATTCACAGTTTTAATAATCTCCATTTCTATACCTTCTAAATCAACTTTAAGAATAATATCTGAATATTTATATTTATTGCATTGCTCTTCCAATATTTTATTTAAACTAATACTATTAACCTTTATTTTGGTTTGTTTAAAATTTTCAGAATATATTAATGAGCTATATTTGCCACAATCAGTGATAAAGAAGTCAATCGTCTTATCTTTTATACTTGAGTTTACTGCAATATTCTGAATATTAGATCTTTTAATATAGGGTGCTAGATTTTCCTTCAAATAACTTAAATTTCTTGGATCAGCCTCATATAAAGAAGCTGAATTTTGCTTATTTCTCGTTAAAAAGTAAATAGCGCTTATACCAATATTTGATCCTAAATCAATAATGTGATGCACTTTTTTATCTAAGGGATAATCTTTTCTAATAAAAATTGAATATAAAGTCCTAGCTGATTCTCTATTTCTCATTTTTATCTTTACATTTCCTATTGGAGTTCTAACATTGATAAATTTATTTTGATTTGGAAAGATTAAGAAATAGATAAACTTAAAAGGATTTACAATAATAAAAGGGAATCTTAAAAGATATAAATAATTCCAAAAATTTAAAATTGGCAAATTAGAAACACTTTTATAAAAAGACCTTAATTTATTTAATTTTCTTAAACTCAAGATTTTGTAAATATTAATGATTTAATCCTATCATTTGCTTATTTATTAAATAAAAATTTTTGTCAATTTTATAAATAAAATTCAAATTCTTTTAAAAATATACTTAGAAATCTTTTTAAATAATATTTAATCTTAGAAAATAAATAAATAGAAAATATATTTTTTGGAATTGGTTCCCACCACCATCTAATACACATTCGAGAAAGATTCTGATCAATTTTCCCAGCTTTGTGAAAGGTACCAGTTCTAAAAATTAACAAATCTCCTTTATTTCTTGATGAAGAACTTTTATTAAAAACTAATTCTTCTCTTCTGAAAATAGTGCCATCTGACATTAAACGTTTCCAGAATAATGAACTATCTCTATATTTATATCTATATAAAGAATCATTATGGGAACCTAAAGAAATATCAGTGACTCCATTTCTTTCAGTTGCATCATCCAAGGTAATAAAGAATTTAACTATATCAGTTGGATCAGAATGCCAGCGAGTATTTATATTCATTTTATGATTATCTTGGTGAACATAGATAAATAAATCAGAATCTTTAAAACAATTATTTAATTTAAGTATTTTTTGGGATTCTAAAATTGCTTTTTCTAAAACTTTATATTTAAAAAAAAAAGATTTTTTATTTTTATTATCTAGTTTAATTCTCGCCATAGTTGTTCCCGGAGATTTAATAAATCCTGGACTTTTAGAATAACTTTGTAAAATATCATGGAATTCATTTT
>MDTG01196661.1_pt1 | contig 21300 bp, 16 predicted proteins | sample 811421 | NCBI WGS metagenome assembly MDTG01 (sample SAMN05326645, study PRJNA326480) | marine metagenome | isolation source: seawater | place: Pacific Ocean: South East | collected 2011 | reverse complement strand
CCTGGCGGCGACTACGACACACTAATTAACAGTATAAAAGATAAATTAATGCCACAAGATGAACAAACAAAAGTCTATTGTGGTCATGGCCCGAGTACTACTGTAGGGTTTGAAAAAGCAAACAATCCTTTTCTAAAATAACAGTTATAAAATTATATTTAACTTTCTGAATAGTTTTTCTTCTCGTAATCTAAAATCAGTAGGTAATAGGTAAATACACCAAATGCATAAAGTCCTGCGGTGATGTAAAAAATATAAGCGTAGGGTAAATCCATAGCTTTTAAAAACCTAAATATCTGAGAACTAAAATACCAACTGCCACTCCATATGGCAGCAGTAATCGCACTCAAAATTTCTTGATTATTTTTTCCGACATAATTCATGGTCAACTCGGAAGTCATTGGTGCTGCCATATTCATTAATGGTGTTCGTATCCAAAAACATAGAATGGCTAAGGGTAAGGCCCACCAATACTCAACAAAAAATTCAGTTGTAGCCAAAGCCACCAAAGCAATTACTGCAATGGATTGTGTTAAGGTAATTCCCAACTTAAAACCGAGCATATCTTTTACCTTAGGAACTAGAAGAGCCATCGTAGCAACTAACAAACTAGATCCTCCTCCAATCAAAGCAAAGTGAGAGGAATCCACGTCAAAACTATGATAGAAAAAGAGATTGATGAAGGGTATAGTTAGACCAGCTCCAATCGAAATAATTATAGTTGGAACAATTGCTTTGGTAACTAACCACCAATCATGAGACTCCCACTGAATACCTTTTTTATCGGCCATAGCATCGTCTTCCTTCATTTGAAATAGAAAATAAATTCCAACTAAACCTATCACCGAAATAACTATCAATATAATTCCCTCATCAAAGGTGCTGAACGTACTACCCAGAAGAAATATTATAATACTACTGGCTATAGTACCAAAACTATGGGTCGCATAATTTAAGGAAATAGCATGGGACTGATTTTCTTTTTTGGTACTCCTCATTATATAAGGCAGACTGCTCACTTGGAAACAGGTAAAGACTACACCCCAAAAAATAAATAATGCTGGTAAAATCGAATAAAATCCTTTTGAAATAGCTAAAACCATAGTTACTGCAACAAAAGGCACTCCAAAACTACCTATTAGAAAAAAAGGCTTGAGTCGTTTTCCTTTGATATAAAATCCTAAAGGAAATGCTAGGACCATAACAGCTAAAAACCTGTAGGAAATGAAGTTCGCAATCTCAGGATCAGTGAATCCCGACTTAGAAAGGTAAATATTAAGTATTAGAAAAAATGCAGCGCCAATAAGCTGAATAAAAAATTCAGCTTTTATCATGAACAAAACGTGCTCTTCTAACTGGGCATATACTTTTAAAACTTTTCTCAATCAATTAAGCTTAACATCTTCTCTTCCACTTCCTCACTATCCCAAATATTTTCGATGTTGGGTAAGCTCATAATTTCTCTCATCAATTGTTCTTGGTGTTGCCCTATCTTCCAAGCTTCAGAATATCTAATATTACTAAAAGAAACCATAGAATAGAGTGGCAACCATTTTTCAGGGTATTTATTAGAGAAATGAAGTTCTATTTTTTTCTGTAACAAAAATTGAGGATCGGCAGTTTTGTCTCTCATCACAATAAAATTATGCATAGACAAGTCTTGCACTCCATCCCCATCTGGTTTTCTAATTTCTGAATATTCCTTAAAACAACTCATAAAGTCATCACCGTGTTTATCCATTAATTCGTCTAACACAAAGCAACCTTCAAAACCAGCGTTCATGCCTTGCCCATAAAATGGAACAGTAGCATGTGCAGCATCACCAATCAACAGTATTTTATCGTCAACCACCCATGGATCACAACGCATGATAGCAAGCGAAGAGGTAGGATTATTAAAATACTCTTCAACAAGATTAGGTATTAAATCAAGTGTATCTGGAAAAACATCTTTGAAGAAATTATAAACATGTTCCTCTGTTTTTAGATTTTCAAAAGAATGTTCTCCCTCAAAAGGAAAGAACAATGTACATGTAAAACTCCCATCCATATTCGGAAGAGCAATAAGCATATAATTTCCTCTGGGCCATATGTGTAAGGCATTTACTTCTAGTTTATGAGAACCATCCTCATTAGCAGGAATAGTTAACTCTTTGTAGCCATGTTCTATATAATGTTGTGAATATTGAAAACGGTCTTGTCTAACCATTTTAGAGCGAATAACGGAATATGCACCATCAGCACCAATAATCATATTGGCATCAACTGTTTTCATCTCTCCGCTTTTATGTTCAAAAACAGCCTCTGCAGTTTTCAAATCAACATCAACACACCTGTAATCAAAATGTAAATTGACATTTTCCTGTTCACCAGCTAAAGTCATTAGCAACTGATTCAGTCCACCTCTTGAAACCGAATATATAGCTTCTCCATCTTGACCATAGGCTTGGTCAGTAAGCGTTCCATCTACAGCATGCATCACTCTTTTATACATAGGGATAGCCATTTTACTCACTTCGCTATCTATTCCAACTTTTTTGAGAGCATTCCATCCTCTTGCAGAAAGAGCTAAGTTTATTGAACGACCTGCAGCTAATTCTACCTTTCTAATATCAGGTCTACGCTCAAAAACCTCAACTTCAAATCCTTTTTTAGAGAGATAAATAGCTTCTAATGAGCCTACTAAACCAGCACCGGCAATTGTTACTTTTTTTCTCATGATAATGCGTTTTCTATGATTTGTCCTAACTTGTAAATATCTTCAAAACTATTGTATAAAGGTACTGGAGCTAGGCGTATCACGTTAGGTTCACGCCAATCGGCTATAACACCTTCTTTTGTGATATAATCGAACATTTCTTTGCCTTGTCCATGCATTAAAACAGATAACTGACACCCTCTGTGACGATTCTCTTTTGGAGTGATGATTTCGAAATTACAGTTGTCATAACGTTCAGAAATATCGTTAAAAATAAATTCCATAAAATTTGTCAGTTTTCTACTTTTTTCAATGAGCTTTGGCATACCTACCTCATCAAAAATATCCATACTAGCCTTACACGGTGCCATGGAAAAAACCGCCGCGTTGGACAATTGCCAGCCTTGAGCTCCTTTAATAGGAACAAAGCCTTTTTCCATCAGAAAACGACGCTCCTCATCGTGTCCCCACCAACCAGCAAAACGAGGCAAATCTTTATTATTATCATGTTTATCATGAACAAATATACCAGAAATACTACCTGGGCCCGAGTTCAAATATTTGTACGAACACCAACACGCAAAATCAACTCCCCAATCGTGAAGATTAAGTGAAATATTACCAACGCCATGCGCTAAATCAAAGCCAACAAAAGCTCCAACTTCTTTGGCTACTTTTGTAATTTTTGGCATATCAAAAACCTGTCCCGTATAATAATTAACACCACCCCAAAACACCAAAGCGAGCTCATCACCAACTTCTTCTATACATGAAAGAATGTCTTCTTCTCTTATGCAATGTTCATCTTCTCTAGGACTAACTTCTATAATCGTTTCTTCAGGATTTAATCCATGAAATTTCACTTGACTTTCAAGCATATATTGATCGGATGGAAAAGCCTTAGCTTCACATATAATCTTAGTACGTTTTCCTTTTGGTTGATAAAAGGACACCATCATTAGGTGTAGATTAACACTCAAACCATTCATAGCAACTACTTCGTTAGGTTGAGCACCAACAAGCCTCGCAAAAGGCTCACTCAAAATTTTATGGTAAGAGACCCACGGATTTGTAGCTTCAAAGTGACCTTCTACACCAAATTTAGCCCAATCGTCTAACTCTTGCATCAAATAAGATTTGACACTTTTAGGTTGTAAGCCCAATGAGTTGCCAGTAAAATAAAGGGCATCTTTACCATTGACAGTTGGAATGTGAAACCTCTGACTATAATCAGATAATTCATCTGATTTATCAAATTGTAAAGCAAATTCTAAGGAGTTTTGCATAGCATAAAATTAGGGTACGAAGATACCAAAAGCCATTGGGATAATAAAAAGAAGTAAATACATTAATAAACTACTTCCTTCCATCCAAAGGGTGTAGAAGATTTCATTCTTTTCTTCATTTGTTTTAAAAATCAAAACACCAACATACAGAGATGTTAAAAGTAAGGCTATCAATAATAGCTCCGAAAAATCTACAAATAGAAAATGTGCGATTGATAATAATTCATAGAACGCCAAAGACCATAAAGCAATCCATTTTGATTTTTCCGCGCCAAATAGCTGAGGAATTGTTTTCATAGACTGCTTATCATATTTCAAATCACGGATATCAAAAGGTATAGTTATAGATAACACAAAGAAGAATCTACTTGCCATTAACAAACAAACCTCCGTTGAAAAAGAAGTATCGCTTTCACTTATAACTAAACCTACACTGACAATTGTCCAAACCACTACAATTAAAAAGATTTTTAGCCCAGGTATTTCCCTAAGGATTATCCTGCGCCCGAAAAAGGTGTAGTTGAGGGGATATAACAATGTTATAAATACTGCTGGTACTAAAAGTAATAAAGATTGAAGTGAAAGAGAGAATGAAAAAAATAGTGCAAGTACAAATGATAAAACTATGATAATCTTCAACAATCCTTTCTGTTGTTTTAGCCATTGCAATTGACTAAATCCATTTTCGGAAGATTTGAATCGTACATATCGCTGAAAGTTATAACTGAATAATGTAGAAAAAAATACAAAAGGTAATATGTGAGTTATATCTAAATTAAGAAGAATCGCAGAGCTTTGGCAAAGAGCTACTACGCAGGCTGAAATATATATGTTAGTGGTGAGAAAAAAATCATTCATTTTTTTTTGCCAAGACATTTATCAAAAATATAAAATAGTAGCGTAGTTTACAGTCTCATTTTATATTTTTGTACCTGTAAATATTTTATCGATGAATCAATTTTCTGAACGACACATAGGTCCTAGATTAAGTGACCAAGAATCAATGTTAAGCTCGATAGGAGTTACTAATATTGAAGACCTTATTGAGCAAACTATTCCAAACTCAATACGACTAAATAAAAAAATGGATTTGCCAGAAGCCATGAGTGAATCTGAGCTTTTGGACCATATGAAGTCATTAGGTCGAAAAAATAAAAATTACCGTTCGTACATCGGTTTAGGTTATCACAACACTATATTACCTGGTGTAATACAAAGAAATATTCTTGAAAATCCGGGTTGGTACACTGCCTATACTCCTTATCAAGCAGAAATTGCCCAGGGTAGACTAGAAGCCTTATTAAATTACCAAACTATGGTAACTGATTTAACGGCTATGGAAATTGCGAACGCTTCTCTTTTGGATGAAGGAACTGCAGCTGCCGAGGCTATGCTTATGCTACACAATGTACGACCAAGAGATAAGAAAAAGTCCAACGCAAATGTTTTCTTGGTTTCTAAAGACTGTTTACCTCAAACAATTGACGTTCTAAAAACCCGCTCCAAACCTATTGGCATTGATCTCATTATTTCTGACCATAGTGAATTTGATTTTTCAAGAGAAGACGTTTTTGGTATGCTCGTTCAATACCCTTGTAAATACGGAAATATAGAAAACTATAAAGTTCTAGCAAAAGACGCAAAAAATAATGAAGTTGGTGTAGCGGTTGCTGCTGACTTATTAAGCCTAACGCTGCTAACTCCTCCAGGCGAATGGGATGCAGACGTTGTAGTTGGAACTACACAACGTTTTGGAATTCCAATGGGCTATGGGGGTCCTCATGCAGCATACTTCGCAACAAAAGAGAAATATAAAAGAAATATACCTGGAAGAATTATTGGAGTTACAATTGATGCTGAAGGAAATAGAGCCTTAAGAATGGCTCTTCAAACTAGAGAGCAACACATTAAAAGAGAACGTGCGACATCAAATATTTGTACAGCACAAGTTTTACTCTCTGTGATGGCAGGAATGTATGGAGTTTATCACGGGCCAAAGCGATTAAAAAATATTGCTCGTAAGATACATCATATGAGTTGTATTTTATCTGATGGACTTACTGACTTAGGCTACAAGCAGCTAAATAAAAACTACTTCGACACTCTACTAGTTGATGTTCAAAATGTTTCTATGGAAACCTTAAAGGTATTTGCTGAAGATGCCAAGATGAATTTCAATTACATAAACGATAAGCATCTTTCTATTTCCATTGATGAAAAAGACAGTCTCAAAAACATAAACGATATTCTGGTTGTTTTTGCAAAAAGCTGTAACCATTCAGATTCAAGTGAATTGATAAACAAGGTCTTAAACGGTAATTATACCGACGCTAACGCTTTTATTCCCGCTGAGCTTTACAGAGAAAGCGACTTCCTTCAACATGAAGTTTTCAATTCTTTCCACAGTGAAACGGAGATGATGCGTTATATCAAGCGTTTAGAAAATAAAGACTTAGCCCTCAATCATTCAATGATACCTCTAGGCTCGTGTACTATGAAATTAAATGCTGCCTCAGAGCTCTTCCCACTAAGTTGGGTTGAATTCAGTAATATTCACCCTTTTGCACCAATAAATCAGGCAAGAGGCTATCACATTATGTTTCACGAATTAGAGGAGTCTTTGTGTGAAATTACTGGTTTTGCAGGCATGTCCTTACAACCAAATTCAGGCGCTCAAGGTGAATATGCTGGACTAATGGTAATTCGAGCATATCATAAAAGTAGAAACGAATCGCACAGAAATATTTGCTTAATTCCTTCATCGGCACATGGCACTAACCCTGCTTCTGCAACAATGGCAGGCATGAAAGTAGTTGTTACAAAATGTGACGAAATGGGAAATATTGATCTTGTCGATTTAAAAGAGAAAGCTGAAACTCACAGCAATAATCTAGCAGCCTTGATGATAACATACCCTTCAACTCATGGTGTATTTGAAGAAAGTGTAATTGAAGTTACTGAAATCATACATAAACACGGTGGTCAAGTATATATGGATGGAGCAAATATGAATGCACAAGTAGGTTTGACTAATCCAGCAAAAATTGGAGCCGATGTATGTCATCTTAATTTACACAAAACCTTTGCCATTCCTCATGGCGGTGGCGGACCTGGGATGGGTCCAATTGGCGTTGTTGAGCATCTCAAGCCCTTTTTGCCAAGTAATCCATTGATTCAAACAGGTGGTGAACAAGCTATTACCTCTATTTCTGCAGCTCCTTGGGGCTCTTCATTAGTACTATGTATTTCTTATGCCTACATAAAAATGTTAGGTGAGGAAGGCTTAACAAAATCTACAGAAGTAGCTATTTTAAACGCCAACTATATAAAAGAACAACTAAAAGAACAGTATACTATTCTATATGCCAATGAAAAAGGTAGGGTAGCTCATGAAATGATTTTAGACTGTAGACCATTTAAAGAAATTGGGATAGAAGTTACTGATATCGCAAAACGATTAATTGATTATGGCTTTCATGCACCTACAGTATCGTTTCCAGTTGCTGGAACACTTATGGTTGAGCCAACTGAAAGTGAAAGTATTGAAGAATTAAATCGTTTTATTATTGCTATGAAATCCATTAGAAATGAAATAAACGCCATAGCAAACGGTAATTTTGATGAAACTGATAATCTACTTAAAAACGCTCCACATACTATCAATTTAATTACCTCTGATAGCTGGACGAAAACCTATTCTAGACAAGCTGCGGCTTACCCTGCTGACTATGTTTCAAAAAATAAATTTTGGCCTAGCGTAAGTAGAGTCGATGATGCTTATGGCGACAGAAATCTTGTTTGTTCTTGCATCTCAATTGAAAATTACGTTTAACTCACTTTAAAATAATAAAAAATACTTGTAAATTTAGTTAGGATTTTTTCTAAAAAGGCTGTAAATTCGCTAACACTTAACCGAAAATTAACAAGTACAAATGAAAACATTTTATTCACTATTATGCTCTTTTTTGATTATTGGAGGTGTTTTTGCCCAAGGCGTTAATACTCAAGAATTAAAAATAGCACCAAAAAAAATTATTGATTCTACTATTCCAAAAGTAATTTCTAACATTCCAGAGCTAAGATCCGCTTCAGATTGTGACCCTGCTTATTTTTACTGTGAAAATTTTGAAGACGTAAGTATCCCTGAATTACCTGCTGACATGAGCACTTCAAGTCTTGAAGAAAACTATTACATTCCTATTGATGGAAATAATGGAAATGCAGTACAAGTTCAAGGATTTTTTACTGGTACCAGCCAAGACGCAGGTGCGGGTGGCTATTGGACATATCTAGATGAACATACTACATTTGCAATGACAAATGATGATTCTTGTTTGCCAGGAGGAGCTACACCTGGAGAAAATAATAATTGTGATCTTACTCTTGAAATTCTTGAGCTTCCTTCTCTAAACTTTGCCGAAGGAGATTCAGGAATGTGGTTACAGTTTGAGTTTTACCATGATAAAAACTGGGGTGGTGGTGATGCATACGTTGAAATCAGCACAGACGGTGGAGATAACTTCTCTGATTTAAGTGGTCCACTTCCAGAAACACAAGCATGGCAATCCGGCGCTTTCAATCTGAGTGAATACTATGCAGATACAAATGTTGTTATCCGATTCACTTGGTCCGACAATGGAAGTTGGGCGAGTGGTCTTGCAATTGATGACATCATAGTTAATCCTCTACCTGAGTACGCTATGAAACTTAACGAACATCTTCAGCTTTTCCCAAGTACATACTTTGGAGGAACAACTTACCAAACTGTACCAGTAGAACAATCAGGTGCAACTGCCTATAATTTTGCAGGATATGTTAAAAACATGGGTCTTAATAGTTTAGATAGTGCAAGACTATACTCTTCAATTGCTGCCGAAGGATTTAGTTCAGAAAGTTTTGCTGAAAATACAGCTTCTTTATTAGTAGATTCTTTCTACTGTAATGATGTATTTACAGCTACTGCTAACGGTACCTACGAAGCTGAAATTTATGCTTCTGATGAAAATGGTACTGTGACAGAAACAAAATCTGTACAATTCAATGTATCTGATTACGAATATGCTAGAGATGATGCTGATTTTACTGGCGGATATAGTGGCGGTTCATATGTAAACAATGATGGTACAGAGCAAAGAGGAAATATTTATGATATATACAAACAAGCGATGGTATATGGTATCAAAGTAAGAATTCACCCTGCAACATCGCCTGGCTGTATGGCCAAGGGTGTTCTAAACATGGTAGATATTGAAACAGGAGACGTTTCTTACTTAACTGAAACAGCTGAAATGAACGTTGGCTCAATGACTGACGACTGGATGAATTTCGTTTTTGATGTGCCAGTTCAATTAATGGCTGGAGATGTTGTATTACCAACTATTTACGCTAATTACGATGCTATTGATACCTTAGTTATTGCACAGACTGGTAACTCTCAACCAGGCGAAACTCTATTACAAGATATCGATGGTGTGAGTGGCGATCCAGGCGAGTGGTATTATACTACATCAACAGCTATGGTAAGATTGAACTTTGACCCAACATTAACTCCTCCTGCTTCTGTAAATGAGGAAAATGAAATCAAATTCAATGTTTATCCTAATCCAAACAACGGAATATTTAATATCTCTGCTTCATCTAATGAAAGGAAAGAAATTGAAGTTCAAAACGTACTAGGTCAAGTTGTCTACAGCCAAGTGATAAACAATGGCATTACTCAAATTGACTTATCAAATTACGATAATGGAGTTTATACTGTTTCGTTAACTGATGAAAATGGATTAAGCTCTTCTAAAAAAATAATTATTCAATAATTATATACTAAAACCTAACGACAAAAAAAGCAGACTAACATCTGCTTTTTTTTAATTAAACCAAATAATTATGAAGCAAATTTTACTGTTTTTTATAACTATAACATTCTGTTTGTCTGTATATTCTCAACACAAAACAAACAGTATAGTTAACACTCCAAAAAAAGTCAACACCTTTAATCAGTTCAAATCTACAGTCAATACTGTAGTTGACAGTGCTGATATAATTTGGTATGAAAATTTCAGAGAAGGGCTTGACGGAAATAATAACTCCTTAGACCCAACTTGGACTACTCAAGGACCCGACGGAGCTGTTTGGGAATTAGATTTTGACGGTTCTAATGGCGATTATGCTGGAAATGAGCCTTTTCTATTAGAATCTGAATCTGCGGATAATGGATGGATGATTTTTGATGCCGACGGCTCCAATGCAGGACTTCCAACCGCTGCATACTCAAACCGTAAAGGTTCATTGACATCACCTTATATAGATTTGTCAAACGACTCGAACGTAACGCTATCATTTGAGCATGCATATAGATGGTGCTGCTCTGGGTCTCATGAACTTACCGTCTTTATTAATGATGGTAGTGGTTGGTCTGCTGCAAATAGTTTTCAAGTGAATGATTTAGGCTCGGTAAATGTTTTATCAGGAACTGTAAACGTTGAAATCATTATTACTGAAATGGCCGCACTAAATGATAGTGTTCAAATTCGTTTCGACTGGGCTAATGATGCTGAAACTGCTTCACACTATTTTTGGATGATTGATGATGTTAAAATTATAAAAACCCAACCCTATTCGTCAAATATTTTGACTAGCTATAACAGAGTGCCAAGTACGTATTTTGGCGGAACATCTTATAGAGTAATGCCATTTGAACAAATCTCACAAACTGCTTATTTCTTCGGCGGAATATTAGAGAATGTAGGATACAACACTATTGATAGTATTAGAATTGATGCCTCTGTAGATTCAGAAGGCTTTAATACTGAAAGTTATGGCTACACTATTGAGTCGGGAAGTAGAGATACTATGTTTGTAAACGATGGTTTTACACCTTCAGATACGGGAGTTTACTTTGGATCTATTTCAGGTAAAGACGACTATAATTATATATCAACAGATACACTTACGCAAAGATTCCAAGTTACTGAATATGTTTACGCCAGAGATAATGGTAATAATGTAGTTAACTTTGGAAGGTTTGGAATTAATGGAGACGGTAATAGACAGTATGGAAATGTTTTTGACATTTACAAAACGTCAACTGCATATGCCGTTACACTAAGGTTGAGTGAGCGAACTACACCTACTGCTACAGGAAAAATTGTTATCAATACGATTGATCCGAATACTGGTGAAGTGAGTTACCTCACCGAAACTGAAGTATTAGATTTAGGTTCTCAAACCGAAGAATGGTTTGATGTTGTTTTAGATCCTCCAGTACTTCTGGACGCTGGCCAAGTGATTCTTCCTACATTGTATGCTGAATACAACAGCTCGGATACAGTATACATTAGTACTTCTGGAAGCAACCCTAATAATGGTGAAAGCTTAGTTCAAGATATTGATGGCATTCAAGAGGGTGTAGAGCCTGGTGCTTGGTTATACACCACCTTCGCCCCTTGCTTAAGACTAAACTTTGACCCAAGTGTTATAGGAATAAATACGGATGTAAATGAGCGAGACAATAATTTAAATTTTGCAATTTACCCAAATCCAAATAAGGGAGTATTTAAAGTGCAACTTGATTTACAAAATACGACTATATTACTAGAAATAAAAAGTATTTTGGGAAAGTCTGTTTATAAAGAAGAAATAAATAACTCAGGAATGATTAATAAGTCAATTGACTTAAGTTATCTCAAAAAAGGTATTTATTTCATTTCAATAACGGATGACTCAAACTTTATCTCCACTAAAAAGATTACTATTCAGTAAGCCCCTTTAGTTTAATTTCAAAAAAACAGACTTTATAAGTCTGTTTTTTTTATCGCTTTAGTTTTTTAAAAAGTTGGGAAGCAAAAACAAAGTCATTCAACTCAGGGGTGTCTGAAGATATTATGGAGTCCTTATCCCCTTGCCAAGCTAATTTTCCATTGTTTATAAAAGCAATATTATCGCCTATCTCAACAACTGAGTTCATATCATGAGTATTCACAACAGTAGTAATATTATACTCTTGAGTAATTTCCTGAATAAGATTATCAATGATAATGGATGTTTGAGGATCTAATCCTGAATTTGGCTCATCACAAAATAAATACTTAGGGTTCATAGAAATTGCCCTTGCAATAGCCACACGTTTTATCATCCCACCACTTAGCTCTGCAGGAAATAGATTATTTACATTATTTAGATTTACTCTGTTCAGACAAAAGTTAACTCTATCTCTCTTTTCTTCCTCACTCATATTAGTAAACATACTCAAAGGAAATGCAATGTTTTGTTCAACAGTTAGGTAATCGAATAAAGCCCCACCTTGAAATAACATCCCAATTTGTTGCCTTAGCTGTCTCTTATCTTTCTTATCTAAATCGTCAAAGGAAGCACCATCGAAAATAATTTTACCAGAATCAGGAATATGTAGTCCAACCATACATTTTATAAATGTTGTTTTTCCAGAGCCACTTGCACCAATTACTAAGTTAGTTTTACCAGCTTCAAAAGAAAAAGAAATATCTTTTAAAACATGTTTATAACCAAATGACTTATTTATTTTTTCAACTTTTATCATGCTAACATAAGTTGAGTAATCACAAAATTGATAATTAAAATCACAATACAACTGTATACAACAGCTTTTGTACTTGATTTTCCAACTGCAATGGCCCCGCCATCGGTATAATACCCAAAGAATGAGGATACTGAAGAAATAGCAAAAGCAAAAAATACTGTTTTTACTAATGCATAAAAAATATAAAAGGGTTGAAACCAATAAAGTAAGCCTTGTAAAAACTCTGCTTTACTAATAATTCCACCTAATGTTGCTGCCAAAAAACCACCAAACATTCCAATTGCCATACTGATAACTACCAAAATTGGGAAAAATAAAACCGATGCAATTATTTTAGGCTGTATAATGAAAGCAGAAGAATTTATTCCCATAATTTCAAGGGCATCAATTTGTTCAGAAACACGCATTGTGCCAATTTCAGAGGCAATGCTTGAACCTACCTTACCCGCTAAAATTAAGGCAATCATAGTTGGCGAAAACTCTAATACTAGAGACTCTCTTGTTGCGAATCCTATTAAATATTTTGGAATAAAGGGATTGCTTAATTGTAAGCCAGTCTGTATAGTTACAACTGCACCCATAAACAACGAAATAATGGATACAATGGTTAAAGAGTTTACACCCAATTTTACCATCTCATCTAAAATTCTTCTGAAGTATACCTTTTTATTTTCAGGTCTGCTAAATACATTACCCATTAAGTAAAGGTATTTACCAAACATTTTAAGAGCCAACATCATATTTTTCAAAAATAACAATATTTATGTGGCTATCTTAAAAGCGTATTAGTATTTTTGAAATGAATTATTGTAATTATGTATTCTAAAAATCAAATTGTCCTAATCATTGTAATTATTTCACTTGTTTTAAGTTTTTCATCATGCAGTATTTTGAAAGAAGATTGCGATTGCCCGTCATTTTCAAAACTTGAATCATCCATCCAAAAAATTGCTTAATTACTTTTTAGATTAGTTCTAAATAATTTATTTTCGCGTGAATTAAAACGTAGGTGTGTTTTAATAAAGATTATAATTATGGAATTTAATATTTGGTCATTTGTTTTAGAAAATCTTGATGCATCTGGAGGAATAGGTGGATATGTATCAATATCAATTGTTGGATTCGCACTTATTAGTTTCGCTGCAAAAAAAAATCTAAAGAATGGATTAAAACCCCTTAAATTTAAATGGACACATTCTGCTATTGGATCTTTAATGGGTGCAATACCTGGATGTGGAGCAACAATTGTCGTTGCATCACTCTACAAAAACAAAAAAATATCATTTGGGGGGTTATTTGCTGCATTTATTAGTACACTAGGAGAAGGATCATTCGTTTTATTAGGTGCTTCAAGTGAGGCAGCCGATATTTCAGGAAATGTAAAGGCTTACATTACTATCACTTTATTTGGATTATTTGTAGGTTTTATTTTTGGATTTGCATCTGATATTTTGAAAATTAATCCAAAAAATGAAAACCTTCAAAAAAATAATATTGATAAAAGCATTCTTTTTAATGAAAAAAATAATCGTTTAGGGCTACTTTTTGAGAAAATTTGTTTTTATATAATTTTATTAATGTCTATTATATTAGCGCCTGGTTCAATTATGGCCTTGTGGGGAGGAGGAATTGATATAATTTCAAATTTAACATATTGGGTTTCAATTATGCTTTCAGCTACATGTGTAGCTTATTATCTTATTATTAAGTTTATTTATGTAGATAACGATTGTAGTTGTGATGAAGATGATGATATTATGTCAACAATTAAACATGCAATAAGAGATGTATCATTAGTTGTAACCTACGTATTTATTGGTTTGTTTGTTGCTAACTATATAATTGATATAATTGTTGGACCTGAAACATTTGATTCATGGATGTCTTCATCAGCATATGTTGTTGTTTTGCTAGCTTCTATAATTGGAGTAATTCCAGGATGTGGAGGAATGATTACAGTTGCAGTCGCATATATAACAATATCAAATTTCCCTTTAGCTGCATTAATAGCTGCTGGAATAGCTACTAGTGGAGATGGCATATTTCCATTAATTGCTGAAAATAAAAAAGATGGTTTGATTGTCTCTGTTGCTGGATTATTGATTGCTTTAATAGTGGGATATTTAGCTTTGGTATTTAATTTTTAAGTTATTCTGACTTTAATTTGATATCAGAACAATAAATTTCATAACATTTATCTAATCAATTACTTATAAACTAATTTAATTATGATATAATGAAAAACATATCATCATTCCTTCCTAAACAATCCTATAAGAAAATTAATAATTGGCTATTAAGCTTTGATTGCAAGGTAATTATCACAAATCCAAGACAAACAAAACTAGGAGATTATAGGAGCCCATGCATGGGGAAAAATCATAAAATAAGTATCAATAATAATCTAAATAAATATGCTTTTTTAATAACATTGACACATGAAATTGCACACATGATGATTTGGGAAAAGTATAAAAATAATGTAAAACCTCATGGAAATGAGTGGAAAGAAATGTTTAAAAAATTAATGATTGGCTTTATCCCAGATTTTCCACCTGATATTCAGCTTTGCTTGGCAAACTATCTAAAAAATCCTAAAGCATCAACCAGTTCGGACTATAACCTAGTCAAGATACTAAGGAAATACGATAAAAATCCAACTCTTAGTATTTCTGAAATCCCTGACGGAACAATTTTTAAAGCCTCAAATGGCAAGAAATATTTAAAGGAAAAACGATTAAAAAAACGATATCAGTGCAAATCTCTTTCAAATAATAAAAGGTATCTTTTTAATCCCTTAGCAGAGGTTAAAATTTGATTTTGTATTTTTACAACTCAAACTTCATAAGCATATGAATACTAATAATTTTGCTGTTATAATGGCTGGTGGCATAGGCTCACGATTTTGGCCTATGAGTAGAAGTACATTTCCTAAACAATTTTTAGATATACTCGGTACAGGCGAAACACTTATTCAACAAACGTTTAGACGAATAAGCAACTTTTGCCCTGTAGAAAATATACTAGTAGTAACAAATGTAAATTATAAAGACCTTTGTATTGAACAATTAAAGGATATTAAGGAAAGTAATATTTTGTGCGAACCCGCTATGAGAAATACGGCTCCTTGTATCGCCTATGCTTCTTTTAAAATCAATAATATAAATCCTGAGGCAAATATTATAGTTGCACCATCAGATCATATAATTACTAATGAAAATGAATTTACAAGAATCGTAAACGAGTGTTTTGAGGTTTGTTCTAAAAACAGCTATTTATTGACTCTAGGAATAAAGCCTTCAAGACCGGACACTGGCTATGGATATATTCAATATAATGAAGAGAATTCAGAGTTTAATCAACATATTCATTCCGTGAAAACATTCACTGAAAAACCTAATATTGAACTTGCAAATCAGTTTCTTGAAAGTGGTGATTTCTTGTGGAATTCTGGTATTTTCATCTGGAGCGCTAGGTCTATTACATTAGGACTAAGAAAGCACTTAAGAGATTTATACGATACTTTTCACGACGGGATAGACTACTTTAATACCGACGAAGAGAAAGAGTTCATTAATAGAATTTTCCCTGGTTGTAAGAGTATTTCAATCGATTATGGATTAATGGAAAAAGCTGATAATGTATGTGTATATCCTTCTGATTTTGGTTGGAGTGATTTAGGTTCTTGGGGTTCATTACATAGTCACCTAGAATTAGATGAGAATAATAACGGTATTATAGGTGATGACGTAATACTTTATAACTCAAAAAACAACATTATTAATACTCCTAGTGGTAAAGCTGTTGTTATTGAAGGCTTGGAAAATCATATTGTAATTGATAACGACAACACCCTTTTAATCTGCAAAACAGAAAACGAGCAACAAATCAAACAATTTGTTAGTGATGTAAAACGATATAAAGGAGAGGATTACGTCTAACCTATTTAAAACTACCACACATATCTTCTGGTCTAACCCATTGGTCAAACTCTCCAGCAGTAAGGTATCCTAAGTTTACGGCCTCTTCTTTTAGTGTTGTACCATTTTCATGAGCAGTTTTAGCAATTTTAGCTGCTTTCTCATAACCAATTTTAGTATTTAAAGCAGTCACTAACATCAACGAATTGTCTAAATTTTTCTTGAGATTCTGATAATTTGGCTCAATACCAATAGCACAATTATTATTGAAAGATATACATGCGTCTGCTATTAATCGTGCCGATTGTAGAATATTTGCTGCCATCATAGGTTTAAAAACATTAAGTTCATAATGTCCTTGCAAACCACCTACTCCTATTGCAACATCATTCCCCATAACCTGAGCACAAACCATTGTTAATGCTTCACATTGGGTTGGATTAACTTTTCCAGGCATTATCGATGAGCCAGGTTCATTTGATGGTATAGTTATTTCACCAATTCCACATCTAGGACCTGATGCTAACAAGCGAATATCATTGGCTATTTTATTTAAGGAAACAGCCAATTGCTTTAATGCTCCATGTGATTCTATAATAGCATCGTGAGCGGCTAAGGCCTCAAACTTATTTTCGGCACTAACAAAAGGAAAGTTAGTAAACTCAGCAATCTTTTGTGCTACTAAATCGGCATAGCCATCAGGAGTATTAATACCAGTTCCTACGGCAGTTCCACCAAGTGCTAATTGAGAAAGATGGCTTAGGGTATTATTTAGAGCTTTAAGACCGTGGTCTAGCTGAGAAACATATCCAGAGAACTCTTGCCCAAGTGTTAAGGGGGTTGCATCCATCAAGTGCGTTCTTCCAATTTTGACCACCTTCATAAAGTCAGACGACTTCTTAGCTAATGTGTTTCTTAGTAATTGAACAGCTGGAATAGTTGTTTCTACAATCATTTTATACGTTGCAATGTGCATTCCTGTTGGAAAGGTATCATTGGATGACTGTGATTTATTGACATCATCATTTGGATGAATACATTTATCAGCATCTGTAAGACTACCGCCACTAATAACGTGACCTCTATTGGCTATTACCTCATTGGTATTCATATTTGACTGAGTGCCTGAGCCTGTTTGCCAAATCACCAAGGGAAACTGTTCGTCATGCTGACCATCAAGAATTTCATCACAAACTTGTGAAATTAAGTCTCTTTTTTCAGAAGAAAGTACTCCTAATTCACAGTTGGCATGTGCTGCCGCTTTTTTTAAATTAGCAAAGCCATAAATTATTTCCAGCGGCATACTAGAGGATTGACCTATTTTGAAATTGTTTCTTGAACGTTCAGTTTGAGCACCCCAATACTTGTCTAAAGGTACTTTTACTTCTCCCATTGTATCTTTTTCAATTCTATAGCTCATGATTTTTTTATTAGATAATTAACACTTACTTTTGTACAAAGTTAATTCAAAATATAAGATATGTTTATTGGTTTTCTACTCTTTTTAGTTATCGCAATTATGGCATTCTGGTTACTTACTTTCATTGTTAGCTTTTTGCCTTACTGGATTGGTGCTTGGTTCATCGAGTCTTACAAAAATAAAGACTTGGTTGAAGAACTAGAATAGTCTTATAATATGCCCAACACTTTTTCTAGTGGTCTACCAACTACTGTTCCCTTACTGCTTGATACTATTGGTCTCTCAATAAGTCTTGGATTACTAATCATCGCTTCTATTAGCTCATAATTACTTAACTCTTTATCTTTGTAATTTTCTTTCCAAATGGATTCGTTTTTACGAACTAAATCAATTGGTTTAATATTTAACTCATTAATTATTTGAGATAATTGCTCAATTGTTAATGGATTTTTTAAGTATTCTACTACAATAGGTTTATTGCCTTTACTTTCTAGTAGAGATAAAGCTTGTCTACTTTTACTGCATCTAGGGTTATGATAAATTGTAACTTCCATAATTTCTAATTTTGACCAAATTCCATTAAATACGCTTTTATAAAATCATTGATTTCACCGTCAAGTACTGCTTGAGTGTTTGAGGTTTCATGCTCAGTTCTTAAATCCTTTACCATTTTGTAAGGGTGTAAAACATAATTTCTAATCTGTGAACCCCATTCAATTTTTTTCTTTGAGCCTTCAATCTTATCTTTTTCTGCCTGTCTTTTTCTTAGCTCTATCTCATACAATTGAGATTTCAAAAGCTGGAGGGCTTTGTCTTTATTTTCCAATTGAGAACGTGTTTCAGAATTTTCAACAATAATACCAGTAGGTGCATGCTTTAGCCTAACTGCAGTCTCAATCTTATTTACTCCCTGACCTCCTGCACCGCCTGCTCTAAAGGTATCCCAACTTATCTCAGAAGGGTTTATTTCAATCTCGATAGAATCATCAGCAAGTGGATACACAAATACGGATGAGAAGGAAGTATGTCGTTTTGCGTTTGAATCAAAAGGAGAAATACGAACAAGTCTATGTACACCATTTTCACCTTTGAGATTTCCGAAAGCAAATTCACCATCAAATTGTAAGGTAACAGATTTAATTCCCGCCGCATCACCTGATTGAAAGTCTAATTCTTTGACTTTAAAATTATTCTTTTCACCCCACATGATGTACATACGCATAAGCATCTCTGCCCAGTCTTGACTTTCAGTACCTCCGGCACCGGGATTAATAGTCATAATAGCAGGAAGGTTGTCCTCTTCTTTGCTAAGCATATTTTTGAATTCAAGATTAATTAGCTTTTGTAAACATTGGTCATACTGTTGATTCATTTCTGACTCATCAACATCACCTTCAACAAAAAAATCAAACAGAACAAAAAGGTCATCGAAGCTCTTCTGAAGTTCATTAAAAGCTGTAACCCATACTTTTTGTTTGTTGATATTTTTTAAATGTTGTTCCGCCTTTTTAGGGTCATCCCAAAAATCAGGAGCTTGAGCTTGTAGCTCCTGCTCTCCAACGAAGCTCTTTTTGTCTGGGATAGACAAAAACTCCTCTAAATCCGAGATTCTTGTTTTTATATTTTCAATTTGCTCTTCACTAACCATTGACTACAAATTTAATGTTTTAAAGCTTGTGTACACATTCCCAAACTAATTCAGACTCAAAGCCTTTTCTAAGGATGTAGTCAACTATTTTCTTCTTTTTCACAAAAGGATTTTTATCCTTTAGCATAGCATGTTTTTTTTGAGCTAATTGCGTTATAGTATCACGATAATCTTGCTCATCTATTTCTTGCATTCCTATAGAAATACAACTTTTTGGGACTTTTAATTTAGAAAGCTCAAAGGCTATTTTTCGTTTTCCCCATTTTTTTATTTTGAACTTCCCGCTACAATAGGCTCTTGCAAATCGCTCTTCATCTACAAATTTATTTTGAATGAGTTCAACTAAAATATGTTCTGATAATGCTGCACTTAAACCATAGCTTTTAAGCTTTGTCATAACCTGAAATTGACAGCGATCCATAATAGCACAATAATGCTGGATTTTTTCTTTGGCAACTTTTATATCATATATTTTCTCCCCCATCCTTTCAAAGGTAGTATTTTTGTACCCAATGAAAAATAAAAAAGCAATAGGCTTATTATTTCTTGCAAACATCATCTCTGGCTTCGCTCAGGGAATTAGCATGATTGCTATACCTTGGTATTTTGCCGATATTTTGGGGATGAGTGGGACTTATGCTAAAGGGTATGCTCTTCTTACCTTTTTCAGCCTATTTTGGGGGCTTTATTCTGGTACTTTAATTGACAAATACTCTAGAAAAAAATTATTTCTTTTTTCTAATCTAATTTGTGCAATTATTATAGGTTCTATTGCAACTTACGGAATAATAAATGATTCCACACCTTGGTTTTTAGCCCTAGCTGTCTTTGGAACAACGATGCTTCACTACAATATTCACTATCCTAATTTGTATGCTTTTGGTCAGGAAATAACTGAGCCTAAAAATTATGCTAAACTTAACGCCTATATAGAAATACAGGGTCAAGCAACAAGCATTTTTGCAGGTAGTTTTGCCGCTATATTATTGACAGGCACTAATGATGGAATACTTAATATTTTAGGACTAAACATCTCCTTACCATTTAACTTTGTAGCATGGGAAATTCACGAAATATTCTTAATGGACGCTTTGACATACTTGTGTGCATTCATCATTATATTATTCATTAAACACGTTCCATTGATTAAAAAAGAGATTGATCAGGGAAGTATGTTTACGCGTCTTTATAAAGGTTTTAGATTTCTAAAAGATAATCCACTTCTGTTTATTTTCGGTGTATGTTCATATGCTATATTCACTTTTTTAATAGTAGAAATATTTGTATTAGTGCCTGCCTATGTCAGTCATTATCTAAAAGAAAGTGCTGATGTTTTCGCCTCTTCTGAAGTATACTATTCAATAGGAGCACTTTTAGCAGGATTTGGAATCCGTGCAATTACTAAGCAAACTGATATTGTCACTAGTATTATTATTTTAATGGTATTAACCATTATTTCCTGCATACTTTTAACATTCACTAAAAGTGTGGCTATATTATTTGCAATGAGCTTATTAATTGGGCTGTGTAACGCCGGAACTCGAATACTAAGAATTACCTATATTTTTGAAAAGGTATCAAATAATATTATTGGTAGGAGTGGTAGCGTATTTAGTTCGATAAGTATTATTATAAGAACATTTATGATAATACTATTCTCATTGCCATTTTTCGCTTCATCTGAAAATATTAGATATGGATATTTAGTTGGTGCAGCCTTTCTAGTACTTGCACTTATTCCGCTAGTAAAAAATCGAAATAAATTAAAAGAGTT
>MDTG01006964.1_pt1 | contig 21300 bp, 16 predicted proteins | sample 811421 | NCBI WGS metagenome assembly MDTG01 (sample SAMN05326645, study PRJNA326480) | marine metagenome | isolation source: seawater | place: Pacific Ocean: South East | collected 2011 | reverse complement strand
ATTCTATCAAATCGCTCTTAATTTAGTGCTAAAAAAAATATAAAACAATAGTAAAAAAATTTTTTTTAAACTTTTTTCTTCACACATTTACGACAAGTTTTGTTTAATAGCGACCAAGTGCTTTCTAAGCCCAAGTTTTCCGCTTGATTATATTGAATTTTAAAAACGGATTTTATAAACACAAATGCAGCTAACCCCCGAAAAAGTTTGGAATGAATGTTTATCTTTTATTAAAGATAATATTAATGAACAAAGCTATGAAACATGGTTCTTGCCAATTAAACCCATTAAACTAAAAAAATCTATATTAACTGTTGAAGTTCCTAGTAAATTTTTTTATGAATGGCTTGAAGAGAATTATATTGACCTAATAAAAACCGCAATAAAAAAAGAATTAGGATCTGATGGAAAACTGCTTTACAATATTATTTTAAATAGTGACCAAAAAGCACCATACTCTGTTGAAATACCCAGCGTAAATCAAAAAATTAAAAGCAATCCTAATCACTCTATCCCAATTCAAGCTTTAGACAGAAAGTTCAAAAATCCATTTGTTATTCCTGGATTAAAAAAAGTTCAAATAAACTCACAACTAAATATTAATTATTCCTTTGATAATTTTATTGAAGGATCATGTAACAGATTGGCTAGATCAGCTGGATTTGCTGTAGCTCAAACACCAGCAGGAACATCTTTTAATCCACTGTTAATATATGGAGGCGTTGGCTTAGGAAAAACACACCTTGCACATGCAATAGGCATTAAAATCAAAGAATTGCATCCAGAAAAAACAGTCTTATATGTTTCGGCTGAAAAATTTACTCAACAATTTATTGAATCAATCAGAAATAACACACGTAATGATTTTTCTCACTTTTACCAAATGGTAGATGTGCTTATTATAGATGATGTTCAATTTTTCTCGTCTAAGGAAAAAACTCAAGATATTTTCTTTCATATTTTTAATCATCTACATCAAAACAATAAACAAATTATACTAACATCAGATAGAGCTCCTGTAGACTTAAGTGGGATGGAACAAAGATTATTATCTCGATTTAAATGGGGACTATCTGCAGACTTACAACAACCAGATCTAGAAACTAGAATTGCTATACTAAAAAAGAAAATATATACTGACGGAATTGATATAGCTCATGAGGTGTTAGAATATTTAGCATATAGCATTTCAACAAATATTAGAGAATTAGAAGGCGCATTAATATCATTACTTGCACAAGCTTCTCTAAATAAAAAAGAAATTTCAATTGCATTAGCAAGAGAAATGATTGACAGATTTGTTAAAAATACAACGCGAGAGGTATCTATCGATTATATACAAAAAGTAGTTTGTGATTATTTTGACCTATCTATTGACACATTAAAATCTAAAACAAGAAAAAGAAATATTGTTCAAGCGAGACAACTTGCAATGTATTTTTCAAAACAATTAACTAAATCTTCTTTAGCAAATATTGGAGCAAGATGTGGAGGAAAAGATCACGCAACTGTTCTGCATGCCTGCAAAACAGTCAACAATCTTGTTGACACAGATAAAGACTTTAGGCAATATGTTCAAGAATTAGAGAAAAAATTTACTCTACCTTAAAAAAAAAGGACTCCACTAGGAAGTCCTTTTAAAAAATATTTTTTTTAATTTTTACTTTCCCTCATCTTTCACTTCTTCAAAATCAACATCAGTAACATCATCCCCATCAGTTTGTTTATTTGAATCTTGATCCGATTTAGAGCCACTACCTTGTGAAGAAGAATCAGAAGCTTGTGTAGCTTTATACATTTCTTCTGATGCATTTTGCCAAGATTTATTTAGTTTTTCAATCGCAACATCAATTCCTTCTAAATTTTTATCAGCATAAACTTTTTTAAGCTCAGCTAAATCATCTTCAATTAATTTCTTTTTTTCAGCCGGCAATTTATCTCCATGCTCCTTTAATTGTTTTTCTGTAGTGAAGATTAATGTATCAGCTGTATTAATTTTATCTACTTCCTCTTTCATTTTTTTGTCACTTTCAGCATTAGATTCAGCTTCTTTTTTCATTTTTTCTATTTCATCTTCACTTAAACCAGAAGAAGCTTCAATAACTATCTTCTGCTCTTTATTTGTAGCTTTATCCTTAGCAGAAACATTAATCATTCCATTAGCGTCAATATCAAACGCCACCTCTATTTGAGGAACCCCTCTAGGTGCCGGAGGAATATCAGACAATTGAAAACGTCCCATAGTTTTATTATCCTTAGCCATAGATCTTTCACCTTGTAAAACATGAATATCAACAGCTGGCTGATTATCAGCCGCTGTTGAAAACACTTCAGATTTTTTAGTTGGAATAGTAGTATTTGCATCGATCAGTTTAGTAAAAACTCCACCTAAAGTCTCGATTCCTAATGATAGTGGAGTAACATCTAGCAATAAAACATCTTTGACATCTCCAGCTAAGACCCCACCCTGTATTGCAGCGCCAATCGCAACAACTTCATCAGGATTCACTCCCTTAGATGGCTCTTTACCAAAAAAATCTTTCACCACTTTTTGAATAGCTGGAATTCTTGTAGAACCTCCAACTAGAATAACCTCATCTATATCACTTGGAGTTAATCCTGCATCATTAACAGCTTTTTTACAAGGATCTAGTGACCTCTGTATTAAATTATCCGATAATTTTTCAAAATTAGCACGAGTTAAGGTCTTTACAATATGTTTAGGGCCAGCAGATGTTGCTGTCACATAAGGCAAGTTGATTTCTGTTTGAGAACTAGAAGAAAGTTCAATCTTTGCCTTTTCGGCTGCCTCCTTTAATCTTTGCAAAGCCATGGGATCTTCTCTTAAGTCTAAACCCTCTTCTTTTTTAAAATCTTCTGCCAACCAATTTATAATTGATAAATCAAAATCATCACCTCCAAGATGTGTATCACCATTTGTTGACTTCACCTCAAACACACCGTCACCAAGTTCTAGAATAGATATATCAAAAGTTCCACCACCTAAATCAAAAACAGCAATTTTTAAATCAGATGTTTTTTTATCTAGACCATAAGCTAACGCTGCTGCAGTAGGTTCATTGATTATTCTTCGAACTTTTAGTCCTGCAATTTCACCTGCCTCTTTAGTAGCTTGTCTTTGAGAATCATTAAAATAAGCCGGCACAGTAATTACCGCTTCGCTTACCTGAGTCCCTAGATGGTCTTCTGCTGTTTTTTTCATTTTCTGCAATATAATAGCAGAAAGCTCTTGTGGAGTATATTCCCTGTCATCAATTTTAACCCTCGCAGTATTATTATCACCCTTCACAACTGTATACGGAACAGACTTAGTTTCTGTTTTTATATTATCATATTTTTCTCCCATAAATCGCTTTACTGAATAAATAGTTTTTTCAGGATTTGTAATTGCTTGTCTCTTGGCAGGGTCACCAACTTTTCTTTCACCCCCATCTACAAACGCAACAACAGACGGAGTCGTTCTTTTTCCTTCACTGTTTTGAATCACCACAGGTTCATTACCTTCCATAACAGAAACACAAGAATTTGTAGTTCCTAAATCTATACCTATTATTTTACTCATAATTATTTTAATTTATTAGTTAGAATAGAAGACATTCAAATACTATACCAAAAGGTTTATTAGCCTAAAATGTCATTCAAATAGAAAAAATATGACACAAAAAATAACAGGAAGGTGACATTTTGTCGCTTTTTACTCACAATAATAACCGAAATCAACTGTGAGACCACTTGTGCCAAGATTACTATAACAACCAAAATTTAATTTTTTAGTGTATTGTCCAAAAGAGAGAGAATCACCAGCCTCTTGATTAATTCTAAGATTATTCATATTTAAAATACTCCTAGCAGATACATGCCCTATACCATTTGTAATATTATTATACTCTGGTCGCTCTTGATTAAAACCATAATTAGGCCCATTTGCACTTAAATAAGTATATAATTCTGAATTAACTGCAGTAATATTTAAGTCAACACATCGGTGATAAATCCCAGCCACAACACCATCGTTATTATTTTGAAAAAATGAATATAATGGGTATCTATAAAATTCTGGTTGTGAAAGATCTTGTTCAGAAATATTACTTTGCAAAAATGCAAAAAACTCTGGCCCATAAAATGTTTTCTTAATATAATTACCACTTCCATTTAACTGATCTTGATCAGTCACAACCACATCACCAAATGTCCAAGTCACAGACTTTTGGACTACACCACTGGTTGGCAAAGTAAGATTATTTTCTTTATCAAAAAGAAAAGAGTCTCTAGGCTGCTCCAAATAATTAAATGTTAACGAAATAGAATACATTTTAGCATTTCTAGAGGGATTAATTTCAATGCTAATAGGAGTATTATCTGAACCTAATCTCAATATAGATCTACTACCTCTAGGAACAGGTCTGAACATAGATAAAGGTTGTACAATATTTGTTTGAGAAAATACGGTATCTCCTGTGGAAGGATTTAAAATACAAATTTTATAATCCTTATATATATTATCACATGCACCTTGACACAAATCAGATACACTAACCGGTAATTTATATAAATGATATTTATCCGAATTAAATAAACCATCATCCTTAATAATATCTAAAGCTTGTAAATCAATATCATTAACAAGTTCCAAAGGAATTTTAGCAGGGATAACATCATCAGACCAAGAGGGATCAACTAACTCTACCCAAACAGAGAGCTCCTGCTCATTATAATAGATTGAATCCGAGCTATTTGTATAGCTGTATGCTGGACTAGATCCTAAAAAACTTTTTTGAACACGAATAAAATGAGTAGAATTATAATCCGGTTCACTATCTTCATCAAAATTAAAATTCATAGAAGAACTTGGCATTTCAAAAGCACTACCATCAGCGTCCTCTTGAGTGCCAGAATCAAGAATAGCATAAACAACTGGAATGTCGAGCCATTCAGCATTAATATCAATATCATTTTCACAAGAAAAACATAAAAGAACTAAAATAATCGAAAAAAAATTTTTCATAGAGCAAATATATAATTTTTGTAGATTTGAAGTAATAAAACAATTTAGTTTATGCATTTATTTAGAATAATAATATGTTTTATTTTTTCAACCACCATAGGGCTCTCCCAAAACGGAAAAATAAAAGAGATATTTTCACAAAAAATACTTATAGAAGATTTTTATCAACAGAATACATCCTTTCCAATAGTAACTGGGACAGATGGCAAATATGCTATTATCATGGACTCTTTAGGCTATTATGGCATTGGCAGTGGCCGATCTCCCTACCCTGTTTTGATTGGCTGGGAGAATGATTTAGAGGAATTTGAACTTAAAGTGTCAGTTAGACTAAAAAATGAAGCAGAAAGTTTTGTAATACAAAAACTACAAGGACACACTGGACAAATTATAGGATTGATATTAAAATATAACCCAGATACTCAAGAAGGGTTAATTTTTGAGACTAATTCGGTAAGACAATACCGATTAAGTCATTTGAAAAACGGAAAACTAAAGAGTATTACCGATAATTGGATATTCACAGAAAATTTAAGAAGAAATGAGAAAAATGATATCACTATCAGGGTCAAGAATAACTTATATGAGTTTTACATTAACGACAAGTTTGAATTCCATGATAATCTAGAAAGAATTAAGAATTATTTAATGGCTGGCAAATTTGGATTTTATTTAGGCGCTAATACACAAGTACAAATTGATTATATCTATATCTCTGCTCTCAAGGAATATAATGGTGCAAATAAATTATTTAACTTGAGTGAAGAAGATGCTCAAAAATTAATGGAAGAACAAGAGAGCATAAAAAACCAACTAAAAAAAGAAAAGGAAAATGCAATCAATGAACTTGAAGCAGTAATTCAAATATTAGAGAATCAGTTAAAATACAGCAATCAAACAGTAGATTCTTTAAGAAAAGAAATTGATAAATATGAACCATTTAAAGATCTAATCAAAGAAAATGGTAATTTTATGCATACACTGACAAAAGACTTAAAATTACAATTAGAAAAAAATAATATATTAAAAAATACAAATAAAACACTTTCTGATTCTATTGAATCTTTAATCGAGAAACAAGAAGAATTTAAATTAGAATATCTTAGAGTTTTAGATTCCATGATAGAACAAAATGACACAATTAATGAAAAATAATAAAACATATACTAAAATAACTACTCATAGTTTGCAGGAGATGAAAAGAGATGGACAAAAAATTGCCATGCTGACAGCATATGACTATTCATTTGCAAAATTATTAGACAAAGCTAATATTGATATATTATTGGTCGGAGACTCTGCCTCAAATGTCATGGGAGGACATGAAACTACACTACCTATTACACTAGACGAAATGATATATCATGCAAAATCTGTAATCAAAGGGGTCAATCGATCCTTAGTGGTTGTAGATTTACCATTTGGATCTTATCAAGGAAATTCAAAAAAAGCACTAGATTCATCAATCCGAATCATGAAAGAATCAGGAGCGCATTCTGTTAAATTAGAAGGAGGATCCGAGGTTGTAGACTCTATCAAAAGAATTATTGATTCAGGAGTGCCAGTAATGGGCCATTTAGGGTTAACGCCTCAATCTATCTATAAATTTGGAACATATTCAGTAAGAGCAAAAGAAACAAAAGAAATAGAAAAAATAAAAAAAGACGCAGTCGAACTAGAAAAAGCAGGTTGCTTTGCTATAGTATTAGAAAAAATACCAGCTACACTAGCAAAAGAAATTACGAAATTAGTAAAAATTCCAATCATTGGAATTGGGGCCGGATCTGACGTTGACGGACAAGTTTTGGTAATGCACGATATGCTAGGACTAAACACTGACTTCAATCCTAGGTTCTTGAGAAGGTATAGTGATTTAGCTGCCATAGTAAATGAAGCTGTAACCAAATATATCAGCGATGTTAAAACAAAAACATTTCCAAATAAAAGTGAAGAGTATAACTAACAATGAAAAATTGGATTCTTTACGAGGATAATCATATCATCATAGTTAACAAACCACCAAGACTACCTGTGCAAGGAGATAAAACAGGAGACAAAACATTAATTGATTTAGCTAAAGAATATATAAAAAAAAGATACAATAAACCCGGCAATGTTTACCTAGGACTGCCACATAGACTTGATCGACCAACTAGCGGAATTGTAATACTATCTAAAACTAGCAAATCCCTATCAAGAATCAGTGCACTTTTTAGAGAGAAAAAAATATCAAAACAATATTGGGCTATAGTCAAAAACCAACTAGATACAGATAATGGGAAACTAATCCATTTTCTTAAGAAGAATCAATCTAAAAATAAATCATTTCCTTCTAAAGAACAGAAATCTGGGTTTTTAAAAGCAGAGCTAGAATACCTATTAAGAAAAAAATTAAAAAATTATTTTCTATATGAAATTAAGCTTATTACTGGCAGACACCATCAAATAAGAGCTCAGCTCTCAACAATGGGCTCCCCAATCAAAGGTGATGTAAAATATGGAGCGTCTAGAATAAATAAAAATGGCAGTATTCATTTACATGCACGGAAAATTGAATTCATACATCCAATCAAAAATGAACAAATTAAAATTATAGCTCCACCTCCAAATAATGATGAAATTTGGAAAAATTGCCTGAAATAAAATAAGACTTTGGAAATATTTATTCGTATTAATACATTTGTTTAATATATGAACACCTCAAATATTTTATTCCCACGCTCTCAGTATGTTGTTCTACACAGAAAGTTAATACAACAAATTGGTATAGAGTCCACCTTAATCCTCTCTGAACTCATCGATTGGGAAGAGCAATATCAAAAGAAAAAAAGGAAAGAATATTTTAAAATAACCCTAGAGGTAATTCAAGAAAAAACCGGACTAACCATATCAAAAATCAAAAATAATATCAATAATTTATATAAGATCAATTTTATTGATGTCCTAGTTAAAAAAAATGGATCTATGGAGGTTAAAATTCTTCACCCTGATATTTCAATGGGATTAAAAGGGAAAGATATTGACACCAAAAAACAAACTAAAGAAAAACAAATAATTGCATTTAAAAAAAACCGATTTAAAAAACCCACCTTAAATGAGCTGAAAAATTATTTTCTAGAAATTAAAGCAGAGGATGAAAGTGAAATAATGTTTGATTATTATGAATCCAAAGGCTGGAAAGTAGGAAGAGCCCCAATGAAATGTTGGAAAAGCGCTACTAGAAATTGGAGCAGAAGAACAAATAAAAAAAATGATTTTCCAAATTTTTATGACAAAAAACTTGAGTTAAAACTAGGCAATGATATTGAAACACTATCTAAGTACCATAAGCATTTAAAAAAGTTAGGTTGGATATCAAGCTATTCACCATCTTCAGGAATGACTTGGAGAAAAAAAATATAATTTAGCATACACCTATGAACTGGTTTGAAAAATGGTTTGACTCTCAATACTATCACATTCTATACAAGAATCGAGACTCTAAAGAAGCTGCTTTTTTTATTGACAATATTTTAAAAATCATCACAGTAAAAAAAAACCAAACTTTCTTAGATCTAGCTTGTGGGACTGGAAGACATGCAGTATATCTAAATAAAAAAGGATTTCGTGTTAAAGGAATTGATTTATCCAAACAAAGCTTAATTCAAGCAAAAAAATATGAGAACGAAACATTAAGATTCGAACTGAAAGATATGAGAAGGTTTAGTTTTAAAGAAGAATATGATGTTGTATTAAATCTTTTTACAAGTTTTGGTTATTTTGAAAACAATGAGGACAATCTACAAGTTTTTCAGAATGTAGAAAAATCATTAAAAAAAAATGGATATTTCATAATTGACTTTCTTAATGTCCACAAAGTCGCTAACAATCTACAAGTAAATGAAAAAAAAATAGTAGAAAATATTGAATTCAATATTAAAAGAACACATGATAAAAAATTTATTTATAAACATATATCTATCATAGATGCAGAAAATAGTTATAGTTTTACAGAAAAAGTAAGAATGATTCAAAAAAAAGAATTTATAAGTTATAGTGAAAATTCAAGGATGAAATTACTACATACTTTTGGAGACTATGCGCTTAATAAATATAATTCTGAATCTTCTAATAGACTTATTATGATATTTCAAAAAATATAACTTAATTGTTTAACGAAAAAAACTATGATTTCACTAGATTTTCAAATTTTAGATAACCCTATTATAGCATGGATGTCATTTTTATTAATTATTCTATTATCATTGGTAATAAGAAGGTTTATATCAAAACGTGTTATTAGATTTATTTTAAACATCATTAATCAAAAAAATATCGAAGGTGATTTTAATGAAAAATTAAATAAACCTATTAATAACATCATATTTATGATTTTTATATATCTTGCTTTTAACCAATTAAACTATCCAAGTAATTGGAATCTAGCTCCAAGTGATGTTTTTGGCTTAAAAATGATCCTCAAGAAAGGTTATTCATTAGCATTATGTTTATTAATTATTCAATTATTTTTAAAAATTGAAGATGTATTTGGAGAAATATTAAAATATCGAGCAAATAAAACAAAATCTAAATTAGATGACCAACTGATACCATTTGCAATTGATTCTGTTAAAATTATTACTATTATAATCGGATTTTTTATCATTATTGGTAATATATTTAATGTCAATGTTACTGCATTAGCTGCTGGATTAGGAGTGGGAGGAATAGCGATAGCGATGGCCTCCAAAGAAAGCTTAGAAAATTTATTGGGATCATTTACTATTTTTTTAGATAGACCATTTACGGTAGGTGACATAGTAAATATTGGCAATATTACAGGAGTAGTTGAAAAAGTTGGATTTAGAAGTACTCGCTTAAGAACATTTGACAGAAGCTTAGTTACTGTGCCAAATAAAAAAATGGTAGACGCAGAACTTGACAACCTAGGACTGCGACCCGTAAGAAGAGCAAAATTCAATATAGGACTTACATATGATACAAAAAAAGAAACAATTAAAAATATTGTAGAAGATGTGCAAAACATGATTAATGAGCATCCAATGACCAATGATGATGGAAGAGTACGATTTATGGAATTTGGAGCAAGCTCACTTGATATAATGATTGTATTTTATGTCAACTCAACTGAATGGGATGACTTTATAAACACCAAAGAAGATATCAACTATAAAATCATTGATATTGTAGAAAAACACAACAGTAGTTTTGCGTTTCCATCAAGAAGCATTTATATTGAAAAATCTATAAATTAATATAAAGATTTGAAAACCGAGATTATTAATAAAACACTCACATACGAGATCAGAAAAACAGTATTATGGCCACATATCAAAAACAATGATTACACAATATCTGTCGACAATGATCCAAACACATTCCACCTAGGCACTTTCCTTAATAATCAAGTCATCAGCATTGGCACATTTGTTAAAGAAAATAACTCAAAATTTACTGAGAAACATCAATATAGATTAAGGGCTATGGCTACTCACAAAGAGTATCGAAAAATAGGCGCTGGAAAAATGTTATTTCTAAAAGGGCTTGATATTTTGAAAAGTAAAAAAATAACATTATTATGGTGTGATGCCAGACTAATAGCAATACCTTTTTATGAATCAGTTAATATGAAAAGTGTAAAAGGTATTTATCACATCAAAGATATTGGACCACATAAAACTATGTATATAGCATTGAATAAATGAAAAAGATACAAACAAACATAAATGGGCTTTTTATTATCAAAAATGAAATTTTCTCTGACGAAAGGGGTCAGTTTATGGAAATATGGAATCATACAAACTTTCAAAATCAAAATTTAAATATTAATTTTTCACAAGATAATATATCTATATCTAGAAAAAATGTAATTAGAGGTTTACATTTTCAAAATCAACCATATGGACAAATAAAGTACATTAGTGTGATTAGAGGAAAAGTGTTGGACGTAGTAGTCGACATTAGAAAAGAATCAAAAACATTTGGTAAATACTTTACCATAGAGTTAAAAAATAATAACACTGGACTGCTAGTTCCTTCTGGTATGGCACATGGTTTTTTGTCACTAGAGGATAATACTATTTTTTCTTATAAATGCTCTGGACCATATAATCCAAAAAATGAACATACAATTAAATGGAATGACAAGGACATTGGGATTCCATGGGGAATTATGAATCCTATAATATCAAAAAAAGATAACAATGGAATATCTCTTCAGAAATATATCACATCCAATGAAATTAATGCCTAAAATAGACTTATCTCCGATAATACTCATATTATGCTTTTTAACCATTAAAGTAACATATGCTCAATTTGAAGATCATGAGCATTACAATATCTACGCAACTAACCTACCTGAAAATATAGATTTTGCAGGAGAAAAGGTTCCAATAAAGAAATTAGATATAAGGGAACGATTAGATAAAGAAATATTAGTGAACACATATTGGCAATCAAAAACTATGTTACTTATCAAAAGATCAAAAAAATACTTTCCAATGATTGAAAAAATATTAGCGGACAATAACATCCCTGATGATTTTAAATATTTAGCAGTAGCAGAAAGTGGACTAGAACAAGTGACTTCTCCCTCTGGAGCAAAAGGATTCTGGCAATTTCTAAAAGAAACTGGCATTGAATATAACCTAGAAATAAATAGTGAAATAGATGAAAGGTATCATATAGAAAAATCAACACAATCAGCTTGCAATTATATACAGAAAGCATTTAAAGAGTTTGGTAGTTGGACCTTAGCCGCAGCATCTTATAATATGGGCAAATATGGATTGAAAAAAGAAATTGAATTACAAAAAGTTAATAATTACTATGATTTAATGCTGAATAACGAAACATATCGATATGTTTTTAGAATTCTTGCGATGAAAGAAATAATAGAAAACCATGAAAAATATGGCTTTATTATCAACAATAATGACTATTATGATTTCCCAGAATCATCTATTTTAAAAATAGATAGCGCTATTTACAATATTGCCGAATTTGCATTAAAAATAGGCATAAATTACAAAATCATAAAACAATTTAATCCTTGGATTTTAAACAATAAAATATCAAAAAAAGAAGGCAAAATATATGATTTGAAAATACCTTCAAAAAAGTATCTATATTCAAATACTATAGATACAATTTTACATATATGTGAAACAAGAGAAAACTTATTCCAAATTGCTAGACAATATAATACCAAGGTAGAAGATTTATTATTATGGAATAACTTATTACCATCTAGCAAATTAAAAAAATACCAAAAAATTATTATCCTAAAATAGAATGGAAATCAAAATTATTGGAGCAAAAGAAAATAATTTAAAAAATATTAGCACTAATATTCCATTAAACAAGATTGTTGTTTTTACAGGATTAAGTGGTAGTGGTAAATCTTCATTAGCATTTGACACAATACATAAAGAAGGACAAAGAAGATACTTAGAAACATTCTCATCTTATGCAAGAAGTTTTATTGGCAATTTTGAACGACCTCACGTAGATCATATAAGTGGATTAAGTCCAGTCATTTCTATAGATCAAAAAGCTAATACTAATAACCCGAGATCAACAGTTGGAACAAGGACAGAAATTTATGATTACTTGAGGTTATTATATGCTAAACTAGGTACTCCTATTTCTTTTATCACTAAAAGAAATATGATAAAACAAGATTCTAAAAAAATATTATCGACAATAGAAAAAGAGTACCTCAATAAAGAAATTATCATCTTAGCGCCAATTATCAAATCAAGAAAAGGACACTATAGTGAATTATTTCAATCATTACTGAAACAAGGGTATGTTAAAGCCCGAGTTAATAATGAAATTATAAGAATATCTCCAAACCTTAAATTAGATCGATATAAAAATCATGATATTGAAATCGTAATAGATAAATTAACAATTACTAGCAGGTCATTTAAAAGATTAGAGAACTCGATTAAACTGGCACTTGACGAAGGAAAAGGAGTTATTGTTATTAATGATATAATACAAAAAAAAGACAAGTACTTTAGTCAACACTTTACGTGTGAAAAATCTGGAATATCATATGAAAACCCTGAACCAAATTCTTTTTCATTTAACTCTCCAAAAGGATATTGTCCAAAATGTAAAGGCCTTGGAATAAGTAAAATAATAGATATTGAAAAAATTATTCCAAATAAATTTGTGAGCATACAAAATGGAGCTATAAAACCAATTGGAGAATATCAAGAAAATTGGATTTTTCAACAAATTAATATAATTGGAAAAAGATATAACTTTAACTTAAAAAGTAAGATTATAGATATTCCACAAAATGGGATTGATGCAATTCTATATGGGATAAAAGATGAGTTTAAAGTCAAAAATAAAAATATTGGTATTACAAAAAAATATCAAATTGATTTTGAAGGCATTGTTAACTTTATTGAAGATCAATACGCTCATAATAAATCAAAAAGAATTTTAAGATGGGCTAACGATTTTTTTCAAGAAAAACCTTGCGAAGACTGTAAGGGAGAAAAATTAAAAAAAGAATCACTACATTTTTTAATAAATAAAAAAAATATAGCAGAAATAGCAAATTATGACATCAATGAATTAAAGGGTTGGTGCACAACAACTATTGATACTATTCCGATAGAAAAACGAATTATTGCAGATGAAATCATTAAAGAAGTATTAAAAAGATTAACATTTTTAATCAATATTGGCTTAAGCTATATGACACTTTCTAGACAAACATCGTCTTTATCAGGGGGGGAAAGTCAACGAATTAAGATAGCATCTCAAATAGGCTCCGAATTAACAAATGTGTTATATATATTAGATGAACCAAGTATTGGACTACATCCCGTAGATAATAATCTACTAATACATTCATTAAAAAAATTAAATCAACTCGGAAATAGTATCATTATTGTTGAACATGATAAATCAATAATGGAGGCTGCAGATCACATTATTGATATAGGTCCAGGTGCCGGAAATCAAGGTGGAGAAATTACTTTTAGTGGGACATATAAAGAGTTATTGAAATCGGATTCTTTAACAGGACAATACTTATCTAATAAAAGTTTTAAAAAAGCTATACAAAAAAAAAGAATTAACAGTAAACATAAAATTATATTAAAGGGAGCCAGTGGAAATAATTTAAAAAATATTGATATAACAGTACCTCTTGGTCAGCTAATAGTAGTAACAGGTGTATCTGGTTCTGGAAAATCAACACTAATTAACGGGACATTATATCCAATAATTAGTAAAAAACTATACAGGTCTAAAGCAAAGCCACATAAATATATTTCAATAGAGGGGGTGGAAAAAATAGATAAAATTATTAATATTAACCAACGTCCAATAGGCAGGACACCAAGATCAAATCCATCAACCTATATAGGTGTTTTTACAGATATCCGGAATTTATATGCCAATCTAAAAGAATCTAAAATTAGAGGATATCAATCAGGTCGGTTTTCTTTTAACCGAAAAGAAGGAACGTGTAAAGAGTGTGAGGGACATGGCTGTATTATTATCCAAATGAAATTATTACCAGATATTGAAGTCCCATGTGAACAATGTAGAGGTAAAAAATTTAACAGAGAGACTCTAGAAGTTCAATACAATAAAAAAAATATCTATGATGTTTTAGAGATGAGTGTTGATGAAGCAGTCGTTTTCTTTGATAAAATTGCGAAAATAAAAAATAAATTACTAGCATTAAAAGATGTTGGAATGGGTTATATTAAATTAGGCCAATCTTCAACCAAATTATCTGGAGGAGAAGCACAAAGAATTAAATTGGCGGCAGAATTATCGAAAAAATCAACTGGACAAACATTATACCTATTAGATGAACCAAGCACAGGATTACATTTTTATGATATCCAAATACTAATGGAATCTATTGATTTACTTGTTGAAAAAGGTAATACCATCATTATTATTGAACATAATTTAGATATTATAAAACAAGCAGACTATATTATTGACTTAGGCCCTAACGGCGGGAAGCAAGGAGGGGAAATTGTTTTTCAAGGGAATTTACATGAAATTTTAAAGAATAAAATTAGTCAAACAGCTTTTTTTTTAAAAAAAGAAATATCTTCACAACATGAATGAATTTAAAAAAACCTGGAAAAAACCAAAAAATCAAAATACTTGGAGTGTTTTCAAAATCATGTCAGAATTTGTTGAAGGTTTTGAAAAACTATCAAACATAGGGCCTTGTATTTCTATATTTGGATCTGCAAGAACAAAAAAAACAAATCCATATTACAAAGATGCCACACTGTTATCAAAAAAATTAACAAAAAAAGGCTATGGCATTATTACAGGAGGAGGGCCTGGAATTATGGAGGCTGCAAATAAAGGTGCTAAAGAAGGAGGAGGAGCATCTGTTGGCCTAAACATTGAATTACCTTTTGAACAAGCACCTAATCAATATATTGATTATGAAAAAAGTATTGATTTCAACTATTTCTTTGTAAGGAAAGTGATGTTTGTCAAATATGCTCAAGCCTTTGTAATTCTGCCTGGTGGCGTGGGTACACTAGATGAACTATTTGAAACAATCACACTTATTCAAACAGAAAAAATTCAAAAAATACCTATTATTTTATATGGAAGTGAATACTGGAAAGGTTTATTAGATTGGCTAAAGACAACAGTATTAGAGAAAGAAAAGTGTATTAGTCAAGCTGATTTTGACAACTTTATATTACTAGATGATATTGATGACGTGATCAATGTAATTGATGATTTTTATAAAGAATCTAAATTTTCACCTAATTTCTAATTTTCTGTGAAAAAGTACAACTACATAAACATCATCTTGCTTATTAGTTTATTCTTTAGCCACAATAGTTTTTCCCAGCAGGGTATTATAACTGGAAACGTTATAGATAATGAGACACAAGAAACATTAATTGGAGCGAGTATCATTATAATAGGAGAAAACAGAGGGACATCAACTGATTTTAATGGAAATTTTACACTTGAATATAACACATTACCTATTAACATAGAATGCTCCTATATGGGTTATTCTAAATTCATATTAGAAGTAGCAGAAAATAAGACCAACTTGACGATAAAATTAATACCCGACAAACTAATACTAAGTCAAATTAATGTTGTAGATACTAGACTAACAGAGAAATTAAAACAATCTCCTGTCACAATAGAAGCCATGGATGTCACTGCCATAAGAGAAGCCCCTTCTTCAACTTTTTATGAAAGTATTGGTAATTTAAAAGGAGTTGATTTAACATCAGCTAGTTTAGGCTTTAAGATTATTAACACAAGAGGTTTTAATAGTACATCACCAGTGCGTTCATTACAAATTATAGATGGAGTTGATAATCAATCTCCTGGTTTAAATTTTTCGTTAGGAAACTTTTTAGGCACAACTGAATTAGATACAAAAGGGGTCGAAATTATTGTAGGTGCAAATTCCGCACTATATGGGCCTAATGCATTTAACGGAGTAATAAGTATGTCTACTAAAGACCCTTTTATGTTCCCTGGAACTAGTTACCAATTTAAAATGGGAGAGCAACTATTAAGAGAACATTGTTTTAGATATGCTTCTAGTAGAAAATTCAAAAACAATACAGAGATTGGATTTAAAATTAATCTTCAATATATGAAAGCAAATGATTGGGAGGCAAACAATTTCAATCCAGCATATGATACTGAATCATCGATCAATAACCCTGGCGGCTATGATGCTGTCAATATCTACGGAGATGAATATAATCGAACTTTTTTATTTACAAGCAAACCTGGGATGGGAACAGTGCATAGAAATGGATACCTAGACTCTGAATTAGTAGACTATAATACAGAAAATTTGAAATTTAATACTGCAATACATTTAAGAAAACATAAAAATGAATTTATTTATTCGTTTAACTATGGGAATGGCACTACAATTTATCAAGGAGACAATCGAATTAGTTTAAAAAATATCCAATTCTTTCAAAATAGAATTGAATTAAAAAGAAATGATGATTTTTTTATTAGGATATATTCAACTCATGAAGATGCTGGTGATTCTTATGATGCGGTAGCAACTGCAGTGGCATTACTTGAACAAGGAACAAATAATACAGATTGGTATACACAATACGGAACCTTCTGGAATACCGACATAATACCATTGATGGAACAAGATTTAATTAATACCGATTATATCCCATTAACTGAATGGGATGGCAATCTAGTCGACTGGATTAATCAAACACAGGAGATATTATCAATGAATCCAGAACTATTAGCACAATATCATGAAATAGCAAGAGAAAATGCCAACAATTATGTTGGTAACTTAGGCTATGCTTTCATAGAGACTGGAACAGAAGAATTTAACACACTATTTAATGAAATCACTACACAAACAAGATATGACAAATATGGTAATTTAATAGGGGGGACACAATTTTATGATAAATCTAGCCTATATCATATCCACGGAGAAAAAAAAATAGATACACAATATGGCCTTTTTACAATAGGAGCAAATGCTCGAATATATTCACCTGATTCAGATGGATCTATATTTAATGATGGATATGATTATATCGATGTATATGAACTCAATGAAAGTGGAGACACTGTATTCACAGAATCTATAACACCTGCATTTGATCCTATTAGTGGAGCATTTTTAGGCTATGATACGATCATGATTCCAAACATTGCTTATATAGATACTGTCGCTTTGAGCATTAAAAATTATGAATATGGTATTTATCTTGGATATGATCACAAATTATTTAGTGAAACATTACTAGTCAGTGCAACAACTAGAGTAGATAAAAATGAAAATTTTGATTATGTTTTTTCACCAGCTACATCTTTAGTTTATAAACCAAATGAAAGAGATATTATTCGATTATCACTTTCATCAGCAGTCAGAAATCCAACATTAACAGATCAATATTTTGACTACAATCAAGGACAAGCCACCTTACTTGGAAATCTTAATGGATTTGGATTTGATCAATATTTTGTAAGTATCGACTCATTACTTTCTTACTTAAGAGGAGAAAATGAACTTGGCACATATAATCAAAATGCATTAAAAGGTAGCTTCATAAGAGTCAACCCTATTCAGCCTGAACAAGTACAAACGGCAGAAATAGGCTTTAGAACCACTTTATTTGACAAACTATATATTGATGCAAGTTATTATTATTCGATATATAAGAATTTTATAGGTTATCAAATTGGAGAAACATATAAAAGTGGTGCTTTATCTGAACCTCAACCTGCAACACAAGAAGATGTAGATGAAGGTTGGGCTGAATATGTGGGGCAAGAAATTGAAGATTATTTAACAGTTTCAATACCTTCCATACAAGTATATAGAGTCGCAGCTAATGCAACCGGAAAAGTAACTGCACAGGGATTTAGTATAGGTTTAAATTACTATATGAATGAAAGAATGGCCATCAATAGTAATTACTCATGGAATAAATTAATTAATGAAGACAGTAAAGATCCCATTATCCCTGCATATAATACACCAGAGCATAAATTTAATATTGGGCTATCTAACAAATTATTATTGAATAATAATGAATATAATATATCCATCAACTACAAATGGCAACAAGAATTTGTCTTTGAGGGATCTCCTCAATTTACAGGACAAGTTCCAAGTTATGGACTCGTTGACTCACAAATTAATAGAGTATTTAATATCAGAGGATATAATGATAGGGAAAATAAATTAACTGCTAAAATTGGAGCTTCAAATCTATTAAATAATCAAATATATCAAGCATATGGTGGGCCAACAATTGGACGACTATTATATATTTCTCTAACCTTTGACTATTAAAATTACAGTTAGAATTAGCCATCATCTTAATGAATTATTTTATCTTGCATTAAAATAATTTAATAATTAAAATTTAAACCATGAAAAAAAGACTACTATTGATAACTTTATCACTATTAATTTTATTTACTCAGAATACTTTTAGTCAAGAAAGATATATTGACAATATTTTTTCGGAAGTAGAAGTTAACTCCGATGTTATTTACGGAAATAATGTAACAGTATTCCCTACCCTATTAGGTCAACCACCAACTACACAAGATTTAACAATGGATATTTATACTCCAGTTGGTGACACTGAAACAAATAGACCAGTAGTTATCTTATTGCACACTGGTAGTTTCTTGCCGCTTATATTAAATGGTCAAGCTACTGGTAGCAAAACAGATAACGCTATCGTAGAGCAATGTATGCAATTTGCTAAAAAAGGATATGTCGCAATAGCTTTAGGCTATCGACTAGGTTGGAATCCAACATCTGACGACGAAAATGTAAGAAGAAGAACTCTGATACAGGCTGCATATAGAGGGTTACAAGATACCAGAACAGCTACAAGATTCCTTAGAAAATCTGTAGCAGAAGATGGCAATCCATATGGGATCTCTTGTAAAATAGCTGTAGGTGGTCTTGGAACAGGTGGATATATCTCTCTAGCAGCAGCTACATTAAATGACTACGAAACAGAACTAACATTACCTAAATTTATGGATACCTCTATGGACATAGATGGTGATGGTCAGCCTGATGCTGTTCCATATATAATACCTGAATTTATGGGGAATCTAAGTGCAACATCTTCTGGAGTTCTTCCTTCACTAGATATCGATGGAGATGGCACACCAGATGCAACAGATGTACAACTTTGTATGCCAAACCACTTAGGCTTTAGTTCACATATAGATATGGCTTTTAATATTGGGGGAGCATTACCCGATAGTTCTTGGATTGATCAAGGAGAGCCAGCAATTGCTAGTATGCACTGCTATTTAGATGAATTTGGACCATATGAAGTAGGTGATATCATTGTCCCAACAACAAACGAGTTTGTGGTCGAAGCACATGGCTCACTTGTAATACAACGATTATCTAGTGAATACGGTAATAACGATGCCTTTGAGGGATTAAGTATGGAAGTTACTGACACATGGTATGGCAATGGAGATGGTTCAGCTAATTCTGCTCTTCAAGTACAAGCTATAAATGACTTTGGTAGCCCTGTTTTTGATGATGAAGGTAATCCAGTTTTGATATTTGAAGGACATGATGTATACCCAGGTCTTTTTCCAATAGTGGCGCCTACAGGTGATCAATTAACTGCTGATGATTGTAATGGATGTGGTGGCCCAGTAAGCTCTTGTTTTTTCCCTTGGGGACAGCAAGGATCTCCTTGGGATTGGTGGAATAATGACCCGAACGATCCTTTTGGATATCCACAAGCTGCGGTAAATAACCCACTAGCTCCAGAAGGTATTACTGCAGAAACATATGCTTGCCAGTCAACAACTGATAACCCAGACATGTCTGAAGAAAAAGGACTTGCATTTGCTAATATGATTCAGGAGTTTATTTGTCCTAGAATACATGCAGCTCTTGATCTTTCATCAGATACAAACACATGTAGTATTAATGAAAATCGAACTGATAAAAAATTAGTTAATACTATAGATATGACTGGAAGAGAAATCAATATCAATACAAATCAAACAATTCTATTCCAAATATATGATGATGGTAGTGTTGAAAAAAAATATTTCATTAAATGAAAAAATTAGTATTAATAGTCATATTATTATCAAACATAGGGTTCTCACAGAATGGTGAGAACTCTATCTTTGATGAAGTTTCAAGTAATGACAATGTAAATCTATATTTTCAGTTGTTTGCATGGGATCCGAATGAAGAGGAATTAAGTTTTTTAGCTAATTGCGATGAAGACATGGTATATACAGTATTTATTCCAGGAGTAGATGTCCTAAGCGAATCTGCAGCACCACTCGCTGGAGGACTGATGAATCCATTAATAACCTATATAAATTATTATATTCATCCAGGCGAACTAATATTAGATCCCGAAAACACAAATACACTGCTCACTATGCTAGATGGAAATCAAGCAGAATTCTATTTCCCAATTAGTTCAGATGTTATTGTTGGTAATGCTACAATTGATAACATTAGTATTATAAGTGAAATCCCAGCATGTAATGGGATAATTTACATAATTGATGATTTATTATGGGCTGCTCCAGGATGTACAGATCCAGAAGCATGTAATTATGATCCAGATGCAACAGTAAATGATCAATCATGTGATAACTACTCATGTTTGGGGTGCACAGATGATACAGCATGTAATTATAATCCAGATGCTACTATCGAAGACAATGAGACATGTGAATATCCAGGCATGTGGTGGTTAGATGTTAAT
>MDTG01388647.1_pt1 | contig 21302 bp, 22 predicted proteins | sample 811421 | NCBI WGS metagenome assembly MDTG01 (sample SAMN05326645, study PRJNA326480) | marine metagenome | isolation source: seawater | place: Pacific Ocean: South East | collected 2011 | reverse complement strand
TGGCGTTTATCGCGGGAGTGGTAAACATTGGTCATCAGCATTACACAGCATTTGGTATGTATGCAGGGGCTTTTCAGGGTATAGGATGGAAATTCGCCTATGGTCTCTTGCAAATGCTTCCTCTGATCATTGTTGTGCATGTTGTTGGGCTTGGTATTGAATTCTTTTTTGCTGCCAAAAAAGGTCATTCCATTGAAGAAGGATTTCTGGTAAGTGCCTTTTTGATTCCAATGATTATGCCACCTGATGTGCCTTTATGGATGGTGGCCATCGCTACAGCCTTTGCCGTTATTGTTGCGAAAGAAGCCTTTGGAGGAACGGGAATGAATATTTTGAATATTGCCTTGACCGCGAGAGTCTTTGTGTTCTTTGCCTATCCTTCTGAGATTTCAGGCGAAATATGTTGGATATCATACGATTACAATGCGTTACACAGCATGTTCGGTATAAAGGCACATACGGTAGATTATCTCGCAAACTTGCCTAATGGTGGAATTGCCTTCGACTCTATGTTCGATGAAACAGGACAGTTTATTGCCAATTCATCAGTCTTAATTGATGGATGGTCAGGAGCTACACCCTTAGGCCTTGCGGCTAATGGTGGATGGTCTGCAGTGCAAGAAGCAAGCTACACAGTCATTGATCCATTGACTAACAAGGCTGAGGTTATTCAACAATACTCTACGACAAACTTACTTATGGGGGTCATGCCGGGTTCCATTGGCGAGATGAATAAACTCGCGGTTATTGCAGGAGCCCTCATTCTTGCTGTATCGGGAATAGGTAGCTGGCGCATTATGCTTTCTATGGTTTTAGGAGCGGTTGCCGTGGCAGTTTTAATGAATGTTCTAGGAGAATCACTTTATCCCAATGAAGATCATTTCATCAAGGTGCCTTGGTACTACCAACTTTTCATGGGAAGCTTTTTCTTTGCCATGGCCTTTATGGCAACAGACCCTGTCACCGCGAGCGGGACAGATTTAGGTAAGTTATTCTATGGATTTGGTATCGGTGCACTAGGAATGGTTGTACGCGTGTTAAATCCCGCTTATCCTGAAGGATGGATGTTAGCGATTCTGTTTATGAATGTTTTCGCACCACTCATCGATTACTTCGTTTTACAATCAAACATTAAAAGAAGAGAAGCCCGTGTCCAAGTTCAATAAAGATTCCAATGCATATACCATAGGCTTTCTTGCTGTGTTAGCCTTGGTGGTTGCTTTAATGTTGGGTATGCTTAATCAGCTGCTCAAGCCGATGGTTGATGCGAATATCAAATTAGATACGCGTAAGAAAATTCTAATGTCATGTGTTAGTGATCCTAACTCCATTGCTGCCAAAGAGGGAGATTGGATCAATTCTACCTATGAAAGCGCTATTTCAGGTATTCTGATCAATGAGGCTGGCGATACTGTAGCTCAAGAGGTTCCTGAAGGCTCCTACAACTTTAGAGATGAAGTAAAAAACAAGGGAGCATCTCGTCAGATTCCTATATACTCGTATACCGATGAAAATGATTCCACCTATTATATCGTTCAAATGATCGGTATGGGGCTATGGGATGAGGTCAATGGGTATCTCTGCGTGGGTTCCGATTGGAATACAATCAAAGGGGTTGCCTTCGACCATAAAGGTGAAACTCCTGGACTCGGTGCGGAGTTGGTTAAACCTTGGTTTACGAACCAATTTATCAATAAAAAGCTATTCGATGAGGAAGGCAATTACGTGTTTAAAGTTTACAAAGCAGGTAAATATGTTTCTGGTGAAAACGGCGTGGACGGAATGTCAGGTGCCACATTAACTACGGAAGGGGTAGATATTATGATACGTGAAACGGTTAAAATGTACTCTTCCAAGTTCAATCCTGTAAATCTATAATTATGGCAGAAGTAGCATCAAAAAAGCCTTTGTTAAGCAAACAAGATCGAAAGCTTGTTTCAGATCCATTGAATGATAACAACCCAATTACCGTTCAGGTACTTGGAGTATGTTCTGCCCTGGCCGTGACATCCAATTTGGCGAATTCAATTGTTATGGCAGTAGCCGTAATCTTGGTCACGGCGGCGGCAAATGTCACGATTTCATCTATTCGTAATCTTATTCCAACGCGCGTACGTATGATTGTGCAACTTGTCGTGATTGCTGCATTAGTCATCGCGGTAAGAGAAGCTCTTCAAGCCTTTGCCTTTCCGGTATACAAAGAATTGGCGGTCTATGTGGGCCTCATTATTACCAACTGTATTGTAATGGGACGCCTGGAGGCCTTTGCCATGGCGAATCGCCCATTTCCTGCCTTACTTGATGGTATAGGTAATGGCTTAGGATATGGTGTTATTCTGATTGCGGTAGGTTTTTTTAGAGAGCTTTTTGGTGCAGGAAAATTATTGGGATATGAGGTTATTCCGAGCGCAGTCTATGACTTTGGATATACGAATAATGGTATTATGATTCTTCCGATTGCCTCAATTTTCCTTATCGGGATCTTTATTTGGATTCAAAGAAGTTTTAATAGAGATTTAATTGACATTTCTTAAACCTGACCTATGGATTTGATTAACATTTTTATAAAGGCAGCCTTTGTCGAAAATATGGTGCTCATATACTTCCTCGGTATGTGTTCATTTCTTGCGGTATCCAAAACCGTAAAGACAGCACTTGGGCTCGGTGCGGCAGTGGTCTTCGTATTGGGAATTACGGCACCGATCAATTGGCTTATTCGAGAATACATTCTTGTACCCAATGAGCTGTTATTCCTTGATTTGATTGTATACATCGCAGTGATTGCCTCCATGGTACAAATCGTGGAGATGGTTGTCGAGAAATTTTCTCCTTCACTCTACATGGCGTTGGGTATCTTTTTGCCGCTTATTACGGTGAACTGCTCTATTCTTGGAGGGACGCTTTTTATGATTACTAAAGAATACAACCTTGCGGAGAGTACGGTATTCGGTATTGGTTCCGGTTTTGGATTTTTCCTAGCCATCATAGCTTTGGCGGCTATTCGAGAAAAAATTAAGTATTCAGCGGTTCCACCAGCACTTCGTGGCTTAGGAATGGCCTTTATTATTACAGGACTTATGGGCTTAGCCTTTATGAGTCTAATGGGATTAAAACTCTAAAATCTAACTATGACCTTTATGTTGGCGATGAATTTTGGAAATCTAATTATGGGGGTTGTGCTATTTGCAGCTATCCTCTTTGCCCTCGCAGGTATCTTATTATATCTAAAATCAGTATTGATTCCTGCAGGGAATGTTAAGATTATTGTTAATGGTGATACCGAGAATCCTATTGAAGTTTCGCCTGGTGCCTCTCTTCTAACGGCACTTTCTACAAAGAACATCTTTCTTCCTTCGGCATGTGGAGGGGGAGGAACCTGTGCTATGTGTACCTGTCAGGTAACAGAAGGTGGAGGAGATATATTACCTACCGAGCTCAATCACATAAGTCGCAAGGATGCGAAAGATAACTGGAGATTGAGTTGTCAGGTTAAGGTGAAAAACGACATGGAAGTGCACGTTCCTGAGGAAATCTTCGGGATTAAGAAGTGGGAATGTGAAGTGGTATCAAACTATAATGTATCGTCCTTTATCAAAGAATTTGTGGTAAAACTTCCCGAAGGAGAAAGTCTTGACTTTGAAGCAGGTGGTTATATCCAAATTGATGTACCTGAGACCGTAGTAGAATACAAGGATATTGATATTGCTGCTCACCCAGACCATCATGGGGATGATCCTATGAAGTTCCAAGAGGAGTGGGATAAGTTTGAACTATGGCAGTTCAAGATGGTGAATGATGAGCCCATTTTCCGTGCCTACTCAATGGCTAATCACCCAGCAGAAGGAAATATTATCATGTTGACCATTCGTGTGGCTACGCCGCCATGGGACCGTAAGGCAAATAAGTATATGGATGTCAATCCTGGTATTTGTTCAAGTTATGTCTTTGGCTGTAAGCCTGGTGATAAGGTGACTATTTCAGGACCTTATGGTGAGTTCTTTATAAAAGAAACAGCGCGTGAAATGCTTTACATAGGAGGAGGAGCAGGTATGGCTCCAATGCGCTCGCACTTATTTCACTTGTTTCACACGCTGAAAACAGGTCGTAAGGTAAATTATTGGTATGGCGGTCGTTCAAAAAGAGAGTTGTTCTACATCGATGACTTTAGACAAATTGAGAAGAAGTTTCCAAACTTCAAATTCCATATTGCCTTAAGTGAGCCTTTAGAAGAGGATAACTGGGTAACCAAGGAAGATGTTAATGACACGCAGGGAGACGGATTTGTTGGATTTGTTCACCAATGTGTTATCGATCAATACCTTAGTAAGCATGAGGAGCCGGAGGAAATCGAGGTGTATTTCTGTGGACCACCGCTTATGAACCAAGCCGTCATCAAAATGTGTGATGATTGGGGTATTCCAGAGGATCAAGTAGCTTTTGACGACTTCGGAGGATAGAGAGTTCAAATGAACTTATCACGTCTTGTAAACATTTTATGTCTTTTATGCTTTACACTGCTTATCCAGTGTACTGCTCATGAAAAAGAAAATACAAGTACCACGTGGACCTACGCCTTTCCTACGATGGGTACAATGGGGCACATTCGTATAGTAGTTGATACTTCCATTGATTTAGATACTGCAGCCATTATTGATGCTATACAGGAAGAGCTTCAAGCCATTAATCAATCCGTCAATACATGGGATCCAACCTCCTATCTAAGCCGTTATAATGCAGGAGATACCTCACTAAACCCTTTTAAGGATAAGGAATATGTACTTATAAACAATATTCTTGCAAGCAAAGGCTTCCATAAGCTATCCGACGGAGCATTTAATCCGGCGGTAATGGACTTAGTGTCTTTTTACAAGGAACGTGAGGTGCATGAAGTATTGAGTGAAGGAGAGCAGTTTATAGTGGATTCCATAGTACAAGTTATTGCTCATTTTCCATCAGTTTTTGAAAATCAAGACAATGTCTTCCTTCCTTTAGATTTTTCGGCTATAGCCAAAGGCTATGGGGTTGATGCGATTGCCAAAGCCCTTAATACGTTGGGCATTGAGAATTATCTTGTGGAAGTTGGAGGTGAGGTGGTCACGAGAGGACTTAATGAAAGGAATACGGAATGGGTGCTTGGCATTGAGACGCCGAATACTTCCCTTGCTACCGATATCTATGCTAAAGTGTCGCTCAGCAATTTTGCCATGGCTACTTCTGGGAATTATCATAATTACAGAGAAGGAGCTGATGGCAGTAAATGGGTGCATATCATAGATCCAAGAGATGGTAAAAATAAACAGACTCAAGTCTTAAGTGCCACAATTATAGCAAGGGATTGCATGACAGCTGATGCATTAGCCACCGCAAGTATGGTGCTTGGAGAGCACGATGCTCTTAAAATGATAGAGCAACTTCCCAATACAGAGGTCTTGCTAATTCTTTCTGCTCCGAATGGGCAATATCGAAGGGTAATGTCTTCAGGATTTGAGGCCTTCTTGGCTGAATAATTTTATACTTAGCCAATTTTTGGAAGCGTGCTTTCTTCCGGATCATCGCAGTCTTCTGGTGACTTACCACAGAGTGTGCATTCCCCGAGTTCGTTGCGAAGCATAGGGTTGTTCGAAGCACAGCCTCCTCGAAACTCTCCATTCTTTTGAAAAACGATCCGTATTGCCATTCCAAAGATTACTAAGGAGAGGATAATGAAGCTTCCTATGATTGTTTGTAACATAGGTTGAAGTTAAGGGCTTTCAACATATATCTTTCCTAGTATTGAGTAAAATACACTACGGATGCAAGAGAAGGCTAAAGCATTTTTACGACTACTTGAAATAATGGATGACTTACGTGCTCAATGTCCTTGGGACATGAAGCAAACTAAAGAAAGCCTTCGGTTGCTTACTATTGAAGAGACCTATGAATTAAGCGATGCGATTCTAAAGAACGATTTGCAAGCTGTTAAGGAAGAATTAGGGGATCTTATGCTCCATATGGTCTTTTATAGTAAGATAGGCGAGGAGGAGGAGGTTTTTGACGTGGCTGACGTACTTCACGCCGTGTGTGATAAACTTATTCGTAGGCATCCTCATATCTATGGAGATGTTACTGTAGACGGAGAAGAGGACGTAAAGGCCAATTGGGAAGATATTAAACGAAAGGAAAAGCTTGCCAAAGGAGATGGTGCAGAAAATGAAGTCAAATCTGTCTTAGCGGGGGTCCCTGATGCCATGCCTTCCCTAATAAAAGCATATCGCTTACAGGAAAAGACTGCTCAGTTTGGTTTTGAATGGGACGATATTGCGGATGTAAAGGCTAAGGTGGAGGAAGAGTTATCCGAGCTTGACGAAGCGATTCGAATGGGAGTTCGGGAAGATATCGAGGCCGAGTATGGCGATGTTCTTTTTGCCTTGGTGAATTATAGCAGGTACTTGAAGCTCGATCCTGAGGCCGCGCTTGAAAAAAGTAATCAAAAGTTTAAGTATCGCTTTCAATACATAGAAGAACAAGCTCAATACCAAGAGAAAGATTTAAAGGATATGACGCTGGCAGAAATGGATGCTCTTTGGAATGAGGCAAAAAAAAAGGCGGTCAAAACTGACCGCCCTTAAATCAAAAACTATCGTCTAGAATCCAATAACTCTGTCGATTATATGAATTGCACCATTTGAGCCGCAGATGTCTAACCCGCCAGCGTTTAGTGGAGCACCACCTATTGTCAATGCCGTAGCATCGAACAATTGGCCATTTTGCGATGCAGTTGTTACTGACTGACCATCTGTCAATTCTGAACTAAGCACCATTTGACCTATAACAAAGTGGTCTGCTAATACACCAAAAACTGCGTCAGCACCTAGTGCATTTAAATCATCTCCATCTACATCTCCATCTTGATCTTGGTCTAAAGATGCTTCGAACGCCGCATTATTTGGAGCAAATAACGTAAATGCCATATCAGGATTGGAAAGCACTGTTACTAAATCACCGTAGGTGTTCAAAGACGATTCCGAACCAAACTCTAATGCTGCAACAAGTGTTGCGAATTCAGGGTTGGCGGTGAGCATTTGTCCGACACCTCCAGGTACAACGACATTGTCTACAATATGGATTACTCCATTGTCACATTGAATGTCTGTTACCACAATATTAGCTGCTGCAAAAGGGATACGGCTTGCACCACCTTGACCATCTGGCAACACTACTTCTCCTGCTTGAGCAATTGATGGCCCTGCAGTATTAACGAATACGTCTACGAAGGAATTTGGCGTCCAGTCAGTACTTACAGGACGAGAGGACTTAACATAGCCAGTTGCTAGGTCTGCCGCATAAACTTCTCCTGCCAAAACATGAGTTAGAAGGACACTTGACAAAGTATCTGCTCCAACTTCTGTCGGATCTGTTGCTCCAAAAAGACCAATGGCTGCACTAACTGCTGCATTGGCTGGAACAAACACTGTAAATGGTCCATCTCCACTTAATGTTGGAGTTAAACCGCAAGCATCGATAGCTGCTACAAAATCAGTGTAACCTTGTTCGGCCGCAACCGTAAGAATTTTGTTGTCCGCTGGTGGAGTTGGAGGAGTTGTGCTACCCCCATCATCTTCGCCGCAAGACGTTAGTGAGAATGCCATGACAGCAAAACCGCCAAAGAAAAGAGTTGATAAATATTTCATGTGTTTTATTTTATGTGGGGTAAACATACTAAATCTTAAGTTTGTTTAACTAAAACATCATTTTTTCGTTATTTCTTCTACAAGAATTTGCCATGAAGAGATCCATGATATTGTTTGCGTATCATAGATTGCCGTTTGTTGCCCATTGGACCAACCTATAAATCGACTTTTCAGGAGGGATTGGTAGTTTAAAAGCTGATCTATTGCTTTAGAATCAATCGATATCTCAGGGCTCTTACACTCTAAGAGAAGGCAGGGATTGTTATGAGATGTAATCATTATATCAAAACGGAATTTCTTCTCGGCATTGATGATACTTCCTTCAATCTGAAATTTGCTCTTTGAAATTTTCCAATCTTCTACCAGAAAATGGATTATATGTTGACGAACCATTTCCTCCATAGTCCAAGCCACCCATTTTTTCCGAATAATGTCGAAAACCTCTCGGTAATTTTCACCTTGGCGAAATCGAAAGGCTCTTTCTTTCGGTTCTAGTATTAGAAAGTGTATTTTACTTAGCATGGCAGTCACGCTCACAACAATACGAAATGATGTGCAAAAAGGAAAGTTTGCGCCCATTTACTTCTTATATGGGGACGAGCCATTTTTTATTGATCAGGCAGTATCTGTAATCGATAAATGCGTTCTTACTGAGGCTGAGCGTGGATTTAACCAAACCGTATTTTATGGTGCGGACATCGAAGGTCAAAAACTTAATGAGGTGTGTGCTCGTCTTCCTATGATGGCGAGTAGAAACTATGTTCTTGTCAAGGAAGCTCAGAATATTCCCTCGGAGTCCTTCCCGCATTTGCTTGCTTATCTTTTAAATCCCAATCCTCAAACCGTACTCGTATTGGCATGGAAAAGCAAAATTGATAAACGACGAGAGTTATATACCAAGGGAATAAAGAAAAGTAAGCATCTGTGCATTTTAGAGTCTGAAGCTATTAAAGATTATAAGTTGGAAGAGTGGCTTGCGAACTATGCTCGTTCGGTTGGCTTTCGTTTGGACAGTAAATGTGTTGCGCTCTTAGCAGAGTTTTTGGGCAACGATTTAAGCACAATATATCAAGCATTTGAAAAGCTTAAACTCGTCTTACCTGATAACGCTGAAGTCAATGAGGACATCATCGAGCAATATATTGGAATCTCAAAGGAGTACAACAATTTTGAGTTAAAAGATGCTTTGGGGAATCGAGATGCCGTCCGTGTTATGCGGATTTTAAATTATTATCGCGGCAATAGTAAAGCGCTATATCTGCCTTTGGCGTTAGCAGTAATTTATAACCATATGATTCAATTGTATCAGTTGAAAATGATTTCTTCCCCCACAAGGAGTGATGTAAAGAGGATTGCCAACATACATGCAATCCCTGTGCAGCAAGGTATATTGCGTCAACTTCCGAAGTATACCTTAGAAGAGTTGTCCAAAGTTCTTTTGCTTTTATCATCGTATGAGCCGAAAGCAAAGGGGATAGGCGTTCGAGGCACTCCAACAAAATCGGTTGAACTCCTTACAGAGTTTTGTATGATCGTACTTAATCCGTCACTTTTAGCGGCTTCCAAAAATCTCAGTGTAGCGCGCACGGCATAATGCCTCATCTGCCTGTAATTGTTTCTGTAAGGCTTCGGTATTTTCAAAAGCGCGTTCGTCGCGTACACGCTCCATCAAGGAAACACTAAGCGAGGAGCCATATAGATCACCTTGCCAATCTAAAATATGTACTTCTATTTTAAGGATACCATTATCATAAGTAGGCCTATGACCAATGTTAATCATACAACAGTGCTTGTTTCCTTGTATCTCTGCTATTCCCCAGTAAACCCCAGGCTTGGGAATCATCTTTTTGGAATCTTGAAGGAGGAGATTGGCCGTTGGATAATCTAGGCGTCTTCCTCTCTTTTCTCCATGGACTACAATACCCTCTAATTCAAATGGATAGCCTAGTAAGGTATTTGCAACATTTATCTCACCGTTTGCTAAAGCCTCTCGTATTCGGGTTGAACTTATTTTGAGTTCGGTGATTTTTTGTGCGTCGATAATATCGACATCAAAGGAATAGGCTTTCCCGAGCCGAGCCAGTAGGGAAGCATCCCCACTTCGTTGATACCCAAATCGATGGTCAAATCCAATGACCACTCTTTTGGGATTAAATGCGTTGACGATATACTTTTCTACATAAGCAAGGGGCTGCATTTCAGATAAATCTCGGGTAAAGGGAATGATGGCAAGATGATCAAGATGCAATTTTTCAAGCCGCCGTATTCGTTCCTTCATGGTTGTTATAAGTTCTACGGGCTTTCCACCTTTTCCTAATACGGCTCGCGGATGCGGATGAAAAGTGAGCATGGCAGAACTTGTATCGGATGTGTTGGCTAGGTGAACTACTTTTTGAATAAGCGCTTGATGTCCAAGATGCAAACCATCAAAGCTACCTATGGTTAGGATGCAATGATCAAGGTTTTGGAGGTCTTCAAGGTTAGTGTAGACTTTCACGATACAGCAGAATTATGTTTATCTAGCATAGCTATACAATCCTCAATTTCAAAGCAGTCTTTGAGTTCGACATCGCCAACAGCTGTGCGGGTCAGCTTAACTAAGTGAGCCCCGTTATCCAAAAACCTCCCCATATCTCTAGCTAGACTCCGAATATAGGTTCCTTTGCTACAGGTTAATTCAAAGGATAGACAATCAGCGGCTTTCTGGTGCAGCACTAAATCGGTAATCGTAATTGGTCGAGGTTCAATTTCAAACTCTGTGCCCTTTCTTGCTTGTTTGTAGGCTCTTTGACCCTGGATTTGAATTGCGGAGTGGCGTGGTGGTCTTTGCATTAATTCCCCTGTAAAATTATGCGTTAAGCGATGTAACACGTCATCATTGAAGGTTGGAATTGAATAGGTGTTGTCAATTGGTGTTTCCAGATCAAAACTAGGGGTTGTTGCTCCAAATCGAATTTCTCCAGAATAGGATTTCGTTGTAGTCATCCAGGATTCAATGCTTTTTGTGGCTTTCCCAAGACAAAGAATTAAAACTCCGGTAGCTAAGGGGTCGAGTGTACCAGCGTGTCCAACTTTGAACTTTTTGACTCCTAATCTCTTTCGAATCTTCCAGCGGACTTTGTTGACCACATCAAATGAAGTCCACTCGAGCGGTTTATTGATGGCAATAACCACACCATTTCTTATCTCCTCATCGCTGAGGGACGATATTGTTTTTGGGGTTAGAGTAATTGCCATAAAATGGTACATATTCCAATAAATGCGCAATATCCAGCAAAATAGATAAGTTTATTTCGCAGCACGAGACGAACCATTAAACGACATGCAAAAACTCCCACCAAAAAGGCTGTGATTCCTCCAGCGATTAAGCTAGACCAAGGTACTTTTTCGACGGCACCCATTTGGGTGAGGTCAACTACTTCCAAAATAGAAGCTCCGAGAATAGGGGGTATGGCCATAAGGAAGGAAAAGCTTGCCACTTTTTCGCGATCCGTACCTAGAGCTAGACCTGTGGCTATTGTAGCCCCTGATCTTGAAATTCCAGGCAATACGGCGAATGCCTGAGCTATGCCCATGATTAGTGCTCCTGTATAACTAAGATTTCCATTGTAGGGTTTGGCTTTTCTTGTTATGAGTAGTAGAAATGCAGTAACGCAAAGCATAGACCCAACTAAAATCAGATTGCCATTAAACATCTTTTCGACTTGGTCTTTTAGAAATAGCCCGACAAATAGCACAGGAAGCATACTAAAAATGATGAGTGTCGCAAATTGAACATCAAGTGTATTCCCTTGAAGGACTCCTTTTATTCTTCGGGTGATTTCAGGCCAAAACACTACGATTGTGCTAAGTACGGTACCTAGGTGGACTGCAATAGAAAAGGCGAGGTCGTATTCTCCTATATCTGTATTTAACAGGGCTTGGCCTATTTCAATGTGTCCACTACTAGATATGGGAAGGAATTCAGCAAACCCTTGAAGAATGCCTAGAAGAATTGCTTTGAGGGTTTCAGACAAAGCAAGAATGGATTAAGATTCAGGGTTAGGCGTCTTGTAGAAAATGGCAAAAACCTCTACAACAAATCCAATCACTACAACTATTGGAGCCAATACGATGCGACGAAAACTGTAAATCGAGGTGTCAAAAGTTTCTGCAGTATTTGCTTCTCCTGACAATTCAGCTCCTCCACCAGACATCAATATAAATCCTAATGCGATAAGTACTGCACCAACAATCATGAGCTTGTAATTCATTGCATCAAATAACAAGAAACTCGATGAGGATTTCTTTGAAGTTTGCTTAGTTGATTTAGCCATAATACGAATATAAGTTTTCTAAACGCATACGAAGATAGCGATTAACTGAACGATAGGTACTAATTAATGAGACCAAAATGCCAAAAATCAATATTGAGGCCACCAACAGGCCTAATTTATCGTAGGTATGAAGTAATTGAATAGGGTAGTTGGATTGATCAATCGCGTACAAAGTAGCTATAAGTAATCCAGACCCTAGGATTGCACTTACAAAACCTCGTATCAAACCTCTCCACAGGAATGGTCTTTTTATAAATGAACTCGTAGCTCCAACGAGTTGCATCGATCGAATAAGAAATCTTCTACTGTATAAGGACAATCGTATCGAATGATCAAGAAGCACAAGTGAAACAAACAAGAACAATATCCCTAAGCCACCTGTAATCAAAGCACCTTTTTTAAGATTAGCATTAACCACATTAAGATTAACCTCTGGAATGAAGACAGATGATACTCCATCTGTTTTTTCAAGTCTTCCTTTTATGGAGTCCAATTGCTGATTGCTTACATATTGGTGATGTAAGTGTATCGTGAATGTAGGATATAGAGAATCTCCAATTAATTCTCCGATGTCATCCCCAAGGTCAGCTTTAACAATTTTTGCTGCCTCTGCCTTTGAGACGAATATGGCTTCTTTTATTTCAATTTGATCCATTAGACGTTGGCGCATAACGGGTGCATTTGATTCATCAAAAGAAGGTGTAAGTTCAACCACAAGGGGTAAACGTTCTTTGAGAGTTTGTGTAAATGGTTGATACTCCAAATAGACTGAAAAGCTTATACCTAAAAGCCAAAGCATAAGAGACATGCTTATGACAGAAGATAAACCTCTTATTTTCCAGATAGACTTTCGGTTGGAAACATGCTTAGCCACAAGGCAAATGTACGTATTGTATCATTTGATTTGCGTATTTAAGTCATACTGTGGACAATAACCTTCTATTTGTCTAATTACTTTTTAATTTTTGCAAAGAGCTTACAAATACACACTGAATGCACTATCCATTTAACGAAGCACAACAGAAGGTAAGAGCCTCTTGGGCAGAAGCCGGAGTCTACCGTTGTGTAGAAGATGCTTCTAAACAGAAGTTTTACGTCCTTGATATGTTTCCCTATCCCTCTGGTTCAGGACTTCATGTGGGACATCCTTTGGGCTACATTGCTTCAGATATATATGCTCGTTATATGCGTCAAAAAGGATTTAATGTACTTCACCCAATGGGTTTTGACTCCTTTGGTCTACCTGCTGAGCAATATGCGATTCAGACGGGAAAGCACCCAAGGGATACCACAAAGGAAAACAAAGCGCGTTTCAAAGATCAATTGGCGAATCTCGATTTGAGTTATGATTGGTCTCGAGAAGTAACTACATCTTCTCCTTCCTACTATCGGTGGACACAAGCTATTTTCTTAAAGCTCTTTAACCACTATTACTGTATTTCGTCAGATAAGGCATTGCCAATCGATGGACTCATCAAGATCTTTGAACAAAAAGGAAACCTCGATGTGGTTGCGGCTTGTGATGAGGACACATCTCATTTCACGGCTGACCAATGGCAGTCAATGAGTGCAAAGCAACAAGCGGACATTCTTATGAAGTACCGCTTGGCGTATCGTAAGGAGTCGATGGTGAATTGGTGTGAGGCTCTCGGGACTGTATTAGCCAATGATGAGGTGGTACAAGGAGTTTCCGAACGAGGGGGGCACCCAGTTGTCAAAAAACCCATGGTTCAATGGACATTGCGGATAACGGCCTATGCTGAACGACTATACAAGGCAATAGATGGTTTGGATTGGACCGATGCACTAAAGGCAATGCAAAGAAATTGGATTGGTAAATCCATAGGAGCAAACCTCACGTTTCCCATAGAGGATAGTGATGAAGGTATCGAAGTTTTTACGACACGTCCAGATACAATCTACGGCGTCACCTTTATGGTGTTAGCTCCAGAACACCCTTTAGTTACTTCCTTAACTACCTCAGAAAATAGTAAGGAGGTTGAGGCCTACAGAGATGCCGTAAGTCGTAAATCAAGCATTGAACGACAACAGGATAAATCAGTGGATGGCCGTTTTACCGGAAGTTTTGCCATTCATCCATTTACAGGAGACAAAATTCCCATTTATATCAGCGCTTATGTGCTCATTGACTATGGAAAAGGAGCGGTAATGGCCGTACCTGCTGAGGATGAAAGGGATAATGCCTTTGCCAAATATTTTAGTCTTCCAATTCAAGAAGTTATCGATCGGACTTCTTCGGGAGGAGAACGAGGGGACAAGCAAGGAAAAATGATGAATTCAGCATCATTGGATGGTTATGCGCCGATAGAGGCAATACAGCATGCTATAGCGGCAATAAAGGATAAAGGCATAGGTGATGCTGCATCAACATGGAAACTTCGTGATGCGAATTTTAGTCGCCAACGTTATTGGGGAGAGCCATTTCCAATCTATTATAGAGAGGGTATTGCTTGTCCTGTGGATGAAGCGGACTTGCCCCTTGAATTGCCCGATACAGAAGATTTTACGCCCAAAGGCGGAGAAGGGCCTTTGTCGCGCCTTGATGATTGGAACTATAAAGGATTTCCCTTAGAAACAGATACAATGCCAGGCTATGCAGGATCGAGTTGGTATTTTCTGCGGTTTATGGATCCGACAAATACCGTTTCCTTTCTGTCCAGGGATAAGGCGAACTATTGGCAAGATGTAGACTTCTATGTTGGTGGTACGGAGCATGCTGTAGGACATTTATTGTATGCACGCTTTTGGCATAAGTTTTTGTTCGATATTGGACTTGTGTCTACTGAAGAGCCTTTTAAACGATTATTTAATCAAGGTATGATCCAAGGGCAAACCTGTTTTATTTATCGAGATGCACAGAAATCGAATACGTACTATAGTGCAGACCACCCGTCGGTGAGTGAAGGCTTTCAACGGATTCGAATCCTTACGAGCTTGGCTAACGAAAAGGCGGAAGTAAACACAAAAGGGCTATCCACTTGGCGACCTGAATTTGAGGATGCTGTTTTTCATAGTAATGACAAAGGATTATTTCTTGGAGAGTTTGAGACAGAAAAAATGTCGAAGTCTAAACATAATGTGGTCAATCCAGATGATATTGTGAAGCGTTACGGAAGTGACTGCTTTCGTCTTTATTCCATGTTTCTTGGACCAATTGAGGAGCATAAACCTTGGAACAACCAAGGAATCGACGGAGTCTATCGCTTTATGAATAAGTTTTGGAGACTGATCGAAGCATCTAAGGGTGTTATTCTCGAGGCTTCCGAGGCTAAGTCAAGTTTGCAGATTCTCCACACCTTAATCGAGAAAGTGGACCGAGATTTACCCAAATTGGGTTTGAATACTTGTGTAAGTGCGTTTATGATTGCAGTGAATGATTGGCAAAAGCTTGACAAGATTCCTCAAGATACTATGAAGGAAGCCTTACGAGTGATAGCCCCTTTTGCACCTGTTTATGCGCAGTATGGATGGGAATTGCTCGATGGAGAAGGCTACGTACTCGATAAGGGTTGGCCAGAATTTGATGCATCCTTTCTTCAAATGGATACAATAACTTTAGCGCTAAGTTTTAATGGCAAGCGTCGCGGAGAAATTGAGGTTGATGCAAAGGCGGATCAAAAAACTATAGAATTTATAGCGCTTTCCTCAGAGGTGGCTAAGAAATGGATGGAAGGAAAAGAAGTGGTAAAAGTGATTATTGTACCTGGTCGTATGGTGAATGTTGTATTGCGATAGGACTCTCCTTAAGGTTGACGTTATCTTCTTTGATAATGGTATAACGACAGAAGGGGACCGAAGTCCCCTGCTAAAAATTATTTAGTTTTTAACCTTTACGAATTTTTCTTTGAACGAAAAACTCGACTACCAACGAAAGTTATTAATCCCGCTAGCAAAGCTAAAATTCCTCCGTCTAATGGCACCCCAGCTGGTGGTGGTGGTGGCGGTGGCGGTGGCGGCTGAGCACTAGCAATAGAGACTAAGGTTGCAAGTACAACCGTTGCAAATAAGGTTATTTTGGTGTTTTTGGAAGAATTCATAATTCTTGATTAGGATTCAAATATATAAATAATTAACGGACGAAAGGCCTAAAATTTAACTTCTTGTTGAAATTTTATTAATCCACCTGTATAATGTACGTTGAAATTGTCGAAGGGTAACACTTTTTCTGAAATACTTTGCGTGTTGATTCGACTCTTTATTTGTCCTAAATTACTTTGGTAAAGATTGTGGCTATCTAGAATGTCTTTCATCCAACGCTGTTCTGAAAGTCCTTTTATATTTTGATGGACAAGAGTTAGGGTAGTTGCACTTCGTGACACTTGAAGAATATTTATTCCTAGCTTATCAAATTGCTCAAGAATTTCTATTAGTGATCCAAGCGGAATATAGCTGTAGTCTTTGGTTTCTAATTGCGTGATTATGATTCCATCCGTTTCTGCTTCCATTGTTGGTGCTGATACTTCGCTGATATTTTCTTTCTTATGTACGATTTTACTTCCCTCTTTCTCCGGAGATTGGAATGAGCGTACATGGAGTTCAATGTTTAAATCGGCTAAGGGTTGAATAGTCTTTGAGTGCAGGACTTTAGCTCCGTAATACGTAAACTCCACAGCCTCGCGAAAACTTACTTCAGGAAGTTGTACGGCATCTTCAAATGTGTTGGGGTCTTTGCTCCATATGCCGTCTACGTCCTTCCAAAACGTGAGTTTATTGGCTTGTAGCATATTGGCAAATAGCGCTGCACTGTAATCACTTCCTTCTCTGCCCAAGGTAGTCGAAATTCCTTCTTCACTAGCTCCAATAAATCCTTGGGTGACAAAGCATGAATAACTGTACTTGTCCAAAGCCTTCTGAAGGTTTTCTTGAGATAATCGAAGATCGACTTTGGCAGAGCGATAGTCGTTGTTTGTGGTGATGATACGTCGTGCATCAAGCCATTGATTATGAATTCCCCGGGCATTTAAAAAATCACTAAGGATTCGAGTCGAGACCAATTCACCCAATACTACGACCTGATCATAGATGTAGTCATGATGATGAACAGGTACATGTTGCATAAAGCTCAGCGTTTGGTCAAAAAGCGCATGGATTTTATGAAAAACCGTATCGTTTTTTTGAAAAAGTTGCTCGGCCACCATAAGATGATATTGTCGGACTTGCTCAAAAAGCTCTAGGTAGTGGTCGTCTCCATCAAGAAAGGTCTTGAGGACTTCTTCAAGGGCATTGGTCGTCTTACCCATGGCAGAAACGACAATCATACGCTTATCAGCAGGAAACTTCTCCATAAGAAAAGCCACATTCATTAAACGCTTAGCGTCTTTTACAGAGGCTCCTCCAAACTTATTGACTTCCCAGTTTGCCATAATAGCTTATTTAGGTGGTAAGATAACGCGGTTTGTGGTTAGAAGTTGCTTATTCGGTATGCAAATTTTAGAATGAGTGATTCTATTCTAAATACCCATGATCCTCTAACAGATTACTTCCATGGCTGGCCTCTACTGCGAGCTCGTCACATCGCTCGTTATCCGGATGGCCATTATGGCCTTTAATCCATTGAAAAGTGATGGAATGCTTGGCATGAATAGATAGATATCTTCTCCATAAGTCTGGATTTTTTTTATCCTTGAAATTCTTTTTTACCCAATTAAATACCCAGCCTTTCGTTACGGCATCGACGACATATTTGCTATCACTTACCACGGTCACTTGCGCACCATCTACCTTGATTGCCTCAAGTCCAACAATGACGGCCAATAATTCCATGCGATTATTGGTCGTATGCTTAAATCCCTCGGATAGCTCTTTGTAGTGGGCCCCACTTTTTAGCACAATGCCATACCCCCCTGGACCGGGATTCCCTCGAGCTGCGCCATCCGTATAGATATAAATCATGGTGTGAAGGTATTGAATACTTCTGCATACCTTTAACGTTATGGATATTTCCTTTGATAAGTCGCCTAAGGCCTTGCGTATATATGTCACCTTGGTCGGTGTATTTATTGCTGCTTTAGTATTGACTAATCTCATTGCTGGGCGCTTTTTTACCATAGGTTCATGGAACTTGTCCTCTGGTGTTATTGCTTACCCTGTAACCTTTTTAGTCACTGATTTAATCTCGGAAATCTATGGAAGGCAACGGGCTGATTTAGCGGTGAAAGTAGGTTTTGTGGCCAGTGTCTTTGTAACTATGGTCCTCCTCATTGCTTTACAAACGCAGATTTCTCAGGATTCCTATGTTACCGAGGAATCCTTTCTCAATGTCTTTGGTCTTGCACCGGGAATTGTCTTTGGATCGATGTGCGCCTATCTCACCGCTCAATTTGTCGACGTGCGTATTTATGAGTTTTGGAAAAAGCTCACGGGCGGAAAATACCTATGGCTACGAAACAATGGCTCGACAGTGCTTAGTCAGCTTTTAGATACTTCTATTGTCGTTATAATTGCGTTAATCATCTACCCATCAATGGATGGTATCACCAGTACTGAGCCCATCACCTGGACGTTAGCCGGGGAATTGATTATGGCTCAATATGGTTTTAAAGCACTTCTCGCCCTTATCGACACGCCGCTTATGTATTTATTTACATGGCGCATCTCAAAGGTGATTCAAGACGATGTTGCCGCAAATGCTAAATAATCCGTCTCGATTTGATTTAAAACAACTTAGGGAAAAGACGCCCTGTGCGCTTCATGTAATCATCAAAGCCTGGTCGTCGTTCAAGAGAACGGCGGTCCATCCACGGAATGGAAACCCCGTAGAACATGATGAGAATGGCAATGGCTCCACATCCTGTCCACCAATAACTTGGATTGTAGGCAAGAATCAAAATCCATAGACCTACCCATGTAAGGCATTCTCCAAGGTAATTGGGATGGCGATTTCGACTCCAAAGGCCTTGATCCATGGTTTTGCCTTTGTTTTCAGGGTTTCTACGGAAATTGCGCATTTGCTCATCAGCTACAAAAGCAAGTAAAACAGAGCCATAGAGAATAACCCATCCCAAAATTGAAAGAATCAAATAGCTATTACCTCCAGTATTTTCAGCTGCAAATAGGTAGAATGCAGGTAGACAGCCCATAAATACCTGAACGGTAGGGAAGAAGTGGATTCCAGACAGACTTACGAGCCAATAGGCTTTTCCGCTCTTTTCGGCCAAATCCTTGTACCGCCAATCCTCGTGGGATAGTCCAGGCCAGTCGCGATAAAAATTGGAGGTGAGGCGAAGACCATACAATTGCATACCGATTACGGTAATCCATTGATGAGTGGTCACATTTTCAATACCATAGGCAGCCACAAGGCCTGCTCCAAAGACCATGGGTTGTACACTCCAAAATGGGTCATACATACTTGAATTTTTAAGCATATAGCTCATGATAAATATGAAGAAGGTCGCAATGGCAGCGGCTACCATAAACTTGGGCATCATGTCCCAATGCTCTGGCATTCGCATGTAGCTTACAAAGCATAAAACCGTGGCGGCGATATAAGAGGATAAACTAACAATGATGCTATCTCTTCGTCCTAATTGTGCTGATTTACTCATAATGTTTCCTATCTAAAGGATGTAAAATTATTCTTCGATGTATTCCATAAAGGTCTTGCTAATGATAGCAAGGCAGGAATCGATTTCTTGTTTGGTAATGACAAGGGGAGGAGCTAAACGAATAATGGTGTTTCTAGTAGGTTTTGCAAGCAATCCTTTCTCTGCAAACTTCATACAAATATTCCACGCAGTATCTTTTGATTTTGCTCGTATTACAATGGCATTTAGCAATCCTGCTCCTCTAACGCCCTCTATCCAAGGACTATCAATTTGAAACAATTTTTTTCTAAGATATCTTCCTAAAAGTTCTGCATTATCCGTCAATGACTCATCTTTAATGATTTGAAGAGCCTCCATAGCTACTCGACATGCTAGTGGGTTACCTCCATATGTTGATCCGTGTTCGCCAGGTTTTATACAAAGCATAATATCATCGTCAGCGAGAACGGCAGAAACCGGCATCATTCCTCCGCTCAAGGCTTTCCCTAGAATCACTATATCAGGTCTTATTTCCTTTGATTTAAATTCATCAAAAGATTCTGGTTTGCCTTCTGCCTTGTGTCCAATACCCGCTGTATATCCATGACAGGCAAGGATACTTCCCGTTCGGGCAAGGCCTGTTTGAACTTCGTCGGCGATGAAAAGGACATTTTTAGATTTGCATAAGGAGTGGCAGTTATATACGTAATCCTCATCGGGAACAATTACACCAGCTTCACCCTGTACTGGCTCAATTAAGAAGCCAGCAACATTTGGATCATCTAGAGCTTTTTCTAAAGCTGTAATGTTATTGTAGGGTATTATTTCAATACCGGGAAGAAATGGTCCAAATTCATTTCTACTGTCTGACTCAGTAGATGCCGATATTATTCCAATTGTTCGACCGTGAAAATTATTTTGAACAAATATGACCTTAGCTTTATTAGGCTCAATTCCTTTTTTTAAATATCCCCATTTCCTACAAAGTTTAACCGCAGTTTCGACTGCTTCAACACCCGTATTCATTGCAAGTACCTTATCGTAGCCAAAATAGTTTGTAATGTACTCCTCAAATTCTCCGAGCAAAGAATTATAAAAAGCTCTCGAAGTGAGCGTCAATTCTTCGATCTGCCCTTTCATTACGTCGATAAGCCTTGGGTGGCAATGTCCTTGATTTACAGAGCTGTAGGCACTAAGAAAGTCAAAGTATTCTTTGCCTTCAACATCCCATACGCGCGTCCCTTTGCCCTTTTTTAGGACAACTGGCAGAGGGTGATAGTTATGGGCACCATATTTATCTTCTTTGGCTATAGCACGTTGACTTGCAGTAAGTTCTGGAGTATTCATACGGATACTAATTCAAGAGTTAGATGAGATTGTTCTTACTAAATCCAAGAGGGAGTAAGTCCCTGATGGAGTTAAAAAGGTAGATGGAAGAATCGTTGCATTGCGCTATGATTCGCATCGTTTGGTCAAATCGATCGGCGTATTCGAGTAAGGCTTGGCGGCAGACTCCACATGGTGTGGCTACAGGTTTGGTTACGGCAGCACCTTGGGCATAGACTGCAACTTCTACTACGGCAACGTCGGGATACTTTGCAGAAGCATACCCCAATGCTCCACGTTCCGCGCATTGGCATACAGTGTAGGCAGCATTTTCTTGGTTTGAGCCATTGATGACCTCGCCGTTGGCAAGACGTAGGGCGCATCCCACATGAAAATTTGAATAGGGTGCATAGGCTAATTTGGAGGCTTCAATCGCCTGATTT
>MDTG01167960.1_pt1 | contig 21305 bp, 20 predicted proteins | sample 811421 | NCBI WGS metagenome assembly MDTG01 (sample SAMN05326645, study PRJNA326480) | marine metagenome | isolation source: seawater | place: Pacific Ocean: South East | collected 2011 | reverse complement strand
TATTCATTATTCCTATTATTAATGTATTTTACCATTAATTACTTTTATTTTCTTCTTGTATTTTGTCGTATTGAAATTACTAAATAGTAATTCATCAAAACTCAACTCTCCTGCTTCTGTAATTATTGAAAAAGGATTAATATTATTTGATACGATTGATAATGTAAAATCTTTCGTTAAATACATATACAAAAAGGTAGTTAGTATTCCAATTAGTAAATAGTAGTTCTTATTTATAATACTATTTGCTGATATATTAAGGTAAGGTCATCAAAAAAGATAGCATAAATAAATGAAATAAATCTGTTGAATATATATCATATATAAAAGATTTCAAAAATATTTTATCTAGTTTAATATCTTTCATATATTCTACATCTAAAAAGTTAAATGTATAACTATATATGTAACTAATAATAAAAATCCAAAATAAAGCTAAAAGAGCATTTTGAGAATGTCCTGAAGTAAATCCATGTATTTTGAAAATGACCCATTCAAAAAAATCTTTGGGAAGTTCTTTTTTTAGGTCTTCTTCTCTTTTTTCCATCTCTTTTTGATAAAATTTATTAGCTTCAATAATATTCCCAATACTATCAAATTCATATTTTAATCTTCTATATGTATCTTGTGGAGTATATTTTACAGTCAAATCAGCCTTTAAAAAATTAGATAAGTCATTTATTTTAGTATCTGGTATATCTAATCCATAATAAAATTTTACATTTCTAAAATTTATTGATTTTTTAATGAGAACAGATTTTAAAGTTGTAGAATCTTCAGTTAATTTATTCTTGATTCCAAATACAGAATCTTTAAAATCCACATTTTCTTCAAAGACACTATCTTTAATAATTAAATTAGTAAATATACTATTCATTAAACTAGAGGTATTCTTAAATTCTGAATTATTTATTAAAACATCTGTAATAGTATTATTGTTAAATTCTAACATATCATTAAAAGTAGTATTTACACAACTAAATCCATCTATATTATAATCATTAAGTATAGTTCGTTCTTCAAATATACATTTATCAAATTTTAGTAATTTAAGAGTTTTTATTTCTTTCTCATCACTATTAAATTCTGTAAAAAGCTTATTCTTAAATGTACAATTAGTTAATTCTAGATTTTCATTAAATGTACAGCTATAATTAAATTGTGGATAATCATATATATTTTCTTTACCAGATGAATAACTTGATACTTTACCATTAAATGTACAACAAAAATATGTTTCTTTTTCATCACTATGTATAGTATAATTATCAATCATCCACTCTACATTAAATACACATTTTTCAAAAAGACACTTTGTATCTTTAAGTTCTAAAGAGTCAATATAAAATTCACAATTATCAAAAAAAACTTCTTCAAATAAATTGAATATTTTTAAATAGTCAAAATCATCATTTCCTTTTCTTGTAGGAAAATGAATACCATAAGGTCTGAAAGTAATTTTCTTTAAAACCTTATTATATTTTTCATTATTAAATTTAGAACTTTCAAAATAAGATTTAATATCTTCTTTGGTTAGTTCATTATTTATTAGCTCTGTATGCTCAAATATTTGTGCAACTGTATAGTTTAAAAAACTATCATAAAAATCAGATAATAATCCAGTGTTTTTATCTTTTTGATAAACATCATTTAATGTTTGCTTCTTATTTGGACTGTTTTTTTCACAATGTAATATACATTTAGTACCAGTATGAATTTTATTTTGACATTTACCATAACAATCTACGTCACATTTTTGCAATTTTTTCCTTTAGGGTACAACGTTTGAATATAGCTAATAAATTGCCACTAGGTAATTTATTGGCTACTATGTTTTGTTATATCTATCTTCTTTTGGTTTGTTTTTATTGAAGATTTTTAAAATGCTAATTTTACTTTCATAGATTTTATATTGGATCGTATATTTCATAAAAATCATGTCTCTTACATTTTCATCATCAGAGTAAAAAGATTGTCTACATTTATATGGGGAGTGTGTAAGATTGTTTATTTGTTTTTCTAAGTCAGTATGAAATTTTTCACTTGCACTAATTTTATCTTTTGCAATGTGTTTTAAAATTCTTAGTAGTTGAGTCTTATATAATCTGGTTCTAAAGATTTGCATTAGCTTTTAAATCTTTGAAAAATATTTCCATTTCGTGGTCGTACTGTTTTTGAGATAGCATCTCCATTGTACCATTTTCAGAGTCTTCAATAATTTGCTCTAAATCTTTTTTTCTTTCATAAAAATACGGGTCAATTTCTAAATTTTTATCTTTACAGATTTTGACTTCACTTTGAAATTGTTTTAAATAGTCTAATAAATTTGGAACAAAATTATCTTGCACTTCTAAGGTTAAAGTTTGCATTAGTAAATTCCTTTATTTAAAATATCTCTATTTTAGCAAAATTTAAGTGAATTTCACTTAAATTTTCTTTTTAGTCTTTCCATACTGTAAATTTACAGATTAAACCACTTATAATAATAACCGGTATAGCAACATACGTTAAATAAACACCAACATAAGGTACAGTAAAAATAGTTATTACATATAATATTAAAGTTGCCCAAAAGATAAATTCTATTTTATCAGCCATTGATTACTCTCTGCTGTATTCTAAATAAGTGAGTAGTGGCAACCACCACCAAGCAAAAAACACCCAACCAATAGGATTTGTTGCCGTTAGTAAAATACTAACAGCCCAGACAATTATTCTTTGTTTCTTATTGATATTGTAATACCAATTTTTTAATTTAATCAATTTAAACTCCAAAAATAAATTTACCATATTATAAAAATAGGTATATTTAAAATTGAAACTCTATGTCAATCTTAGATATAACGATTGACTTGAGGGACGAGTGAACTAACGGTATGAATACTTAAATTTTATAGTATCTTTATACGACACTTAAAAGCTTAATATTTCGGCAGTTTTCACTCGTTCCTCTCCTAGGTTTTGTTAGTGGTCTTTTCTATAAAGCCCAAATTTTCATAGCTTTTTCATATAAAAACTCTGCTCTTTTTTCTATCTTGTCTTCATTCCAATTATCATATTGAAGATATTCATTTATTGTTTCAATACCACTTGTAAATTTAATTAATCCACTATGTTTATCTGTTCCATTTTTCTTTTTATCCCAATTTGAATCTCTAATTGAGCTATTTAATGAAGATGTAATTATTGCTAAATTTCCTAATGTTAATAATTTATTATTTCTATTTTGTCTTTCTTCATCTGTAAAATTCTTATCTTTATCCCAGTGATTTTCCCATTTTTTAGGCATCATATGCTCTAAACTATATCTATCAAGTCCAAGAAGACCTGTTGAATGTTTGTTTTTGTCTTTAACTCTAATTATAGATTCAATTAAATAAATAATACCTCTAGTTTGCTTATTAACTATTTTTGAATTTAAAAATCCTTGTTTTACAACTTCATTGGATGGCATAGAGTTATTTTTATCTGTTTTTTCATTAATTAAATTCTGGAACTTTTCTTTAGAAGTAATTTCGTTAGAAATTAGTTCTTCTGAAAATAAATTACTGTAACTTTTATTTGTTGATTTTGAAATCATTCTTCTCATTAAATATGATTCTAAATACATAAAAATATTTTTTTGCTCATCTTGATTATCTTTTGTATTATTCAATACATATAATACAAATGGAATAATAACCGTATATTCAAGACCAAATATTAAAGCATTTATTCTTTCTATTCCATATTCATCTGTTAATTCTGTATCAATAATATTAAAATTAATATTATCTTTGTAAAGTATTGCATATTCTTTAATTTCTTGAATTAATGATATTTTATCAATGTTATATATTTTCATAAATTCTTTATAACTTTCAAAAAGATTACTAAATTTACTTAGTCGTTTTTTGTCATCTGCTTTAACATTAATATTTTTATCTTGTAATTTAATTTGTAAAAATGAATAGAAAAACAAATCAATATTTTCTCTTTTTGTTCTACCCGCAGTTACTTCTCTATCCCAAAACTCTTTAGTCTCATCATCTTTTTCAAAAATTTGTTTCCAATTTGCATCGTAAGAGTTTAAATCATTTCTACCAAAGAAATGATTTTTTAATAATTCAGCAGTTGTTAATCTCACTCCTAATGAATTAATTGTATCAAATATTTGTTGCTCATCTTCATCTATGCCTAAATCAATAACAACAAACATTACATTTGATAATATTTTTTGAAAATTTAATTTTTCTATTTTAATGTTATTTTTAAAATAAGTATATGCTCGGCTAATATTGTTTATTTTATTAATATCTTCTTCTGTTTGAAGATTTAATATTTCATTATAATTGTTAATATCATTATGGTTATGTTCTAATGCAATACTATCATCAATTAATTTGAAAACTCTTTCAAATTTATTATTTTCATTATTTTTTAAACACAAAGTTTTAAAAAAAATACTTAATGTTGTTAATCTTTGTTGTCCATCAATTAATGTTCTTACATCACTTACGGATTTTGTAGTATTTGTCATTTGCTGTTTTAAAATAACAGAACCTAAAAAGTATGGTGTATTTTGTTGTGATATTTCTTCCATGTCTTCAAGTAATCTACCCCATTGTTCATCTTCCCAAACATATGCTCTTTGAAAAAATGGAATTTCTAAAATTCTATTACCGTTAAATATATCATTTATTGTTTTTTTACCTGCGTCCAAGTATATCTCCTTATTTTATGTTTGCTTTGACAACTAACGACTGAGTTGAGAAACAAGTGGATTAAACAACTTGAAACTCTTGTCTTTATGTTTTATTTAATCGACACTTAAAAACTTGTTTCTCTCTCCTACGATTTGTTAGATTATTCTATGTTCTAATACTAAGACAATATCAAAAAATTCAGTCCAAAACTTTTTCATGTAATTAGCATATATTTCAATATCATTTAAGGTAAGTGAAATATCTGATTTTAATAAAAATCCAAAGTTATTGTTAAATAAGTCCACTCTTATCTTTTTTAGGTCATTATATGAATCACCTGTTCCATGTTTAACGACATTAGATATTAATCTAAGTTCTTTATTAACTTTGTACCATGTAGAATTAGTATCTGTTGATATACCGATTTCTTCTAGTTTATTTTTTAAGTCATCGCCTTTTAGATAGGTATCTTTTGAAGTTCTAAACATATTTTTTAAATCTTTTTCAAACATATGAAAGAGTAAGGTTGCCTGATGATTTAAAAACTCTTGCTTCATTTCATTATGTATTGCATAATGACTAGCACCTTCTGAATGTGCCTCTTCATAACATGAACCTATATCTGTAGTATCAGGATGAAAACTTTTATAAAGTTCATCTAATTTATTCTTTTCAATTTCCCTAGATTCTTCTTCAATTGAATTAAATGTAGGCACTAGTCTTAACTTAATAGTATCTACAACAATATCTATTCGTTCAATTATATCTGTTTTATCTGCTGGAACATAAATGATGGTCTACTCCTTAATCTAACTATTTATTATCGGACATAATGTCCAGATATCAAATTTATTCTTATTATTAGGACAAAAGTATGTTCCTATAACAATTGAAAATATTACAAAATGCCATATTTTTATTTTTGCCTAAAGTTCGATAAATACGAACATTAATAATATTTTATTAAAAAATAAAATATTACACTTGTTACGTTTTGTATGGTATGTTGTAAAACACTACAATGACAAATCTATTTAAGAGAAACAATACCTACTATATTAGATTGGCTATAAATGATGATTTAGAAATTTATTTTGGATATAAAAGAGAATATATCAAAAGTTTAAAAACTAATAATATAAATAATGCTAAAGTTATAGCGAGATACTTAATATCCAAATTTAATTATTTAAAAAGAAGTTTTAAAATGTTTACAACAAAAGAAATTAAAGAATATATAGAAGAGTTCAAAAAAATAAATTTTGATGATATTGTTAATCGTAATACACATCTATCAATAAATCAAATAGACACTATTATTAGCGATTTAAATAAAGAAGTCGATATATATGACGAAATTATAGAAAAAGAGTTATATGACCTAATGCAGTTACTTCATTTATCAGATCGAGAAGATGATATAACTTATGGTTTAGATGTTGAAGCAGCTGAAGTCTTTAAAAAATATATTATACAAATTAAAATTAATGCTTTAAATGATGTCAAAAAAAATATACAAAATGAAATTGATACTTCTGCATTAGACCAAGTCTCTTTTACTTCTAATAATAGTTTAGTCACAATTAAAGAAGCATTTGAAGAGTGGTTAAATACACGAGATGGCGTATCAGAAGCTCAAGAACATGCAAGTCGTAGAGATGTAGGTTATTTTTTAGAGTATTGTAATATTAGTAAAATAATATATATTCAAAATTTAAAGCATAAAGATTTAATATCATATAGAACATATTTAAAAAAATTAAAACCAAATGGTAAAGTAGGTGCTTTAAATAATGCTTTAACAAACTTAATCACATTTTTAAACTATTGTCATGAAAAAGCTCATTATATTCCTAAACTCACAAAAGATGTTAAATTTAAAGTTACAACTAAAGATAAAATTAAAATGAAAAGAAGTCCTTATTCTAATCAAGACTATAAAAAGATTTTAGAAAAAATTGATTTAATTAGACTTTCACCTAAAAAACAAGAACCAAATAAATATCATAATGAATATGAGACTATTATAAAAATTGCAGCTTACACTGGTGCAAGAGAAAAAGAAATTTGTCAATTAACAAAAAAAGACATAAAGTCAGAAAATGGAATATTATATTTTAATTTCAAAATTGAAATTGACGAAGTTGATGAAAAAGAACTAAAAACAATAAGTAGTTTTAGAAAAGTTCCTATTCATAGCGAATTAATTGAAGATTTAAATTTATATTTATCTAAAATTAGAACAAAAAATCTATTTAAAATTAAATCTACACAATTTAGTATAGATTTTGGATATTTTAAAACTAAACTTGGTTTTGATAAAACTTATGTTTTTCATAGTTTTAGGCATACTTTACAAAATAAGCTAAAACAAAAAAAAGTTCAATATGAAATGATAAATGAAATTGTTGGTCATGGAGCCGAAGACGATAATAAAATTACTGATGACTATACTCAGAAATATGAACTTCAAATTTTAAAAGAAGAATTAGAGAAAATTTCATACATAGATAAATAATTTTATCTATGTCTCATATATCTATTTTTTCTCTTATCCTCAAAATCTTCAATAATATCTTTATGATTTTCATCAATAAAATCTTTAAACTTTTCAAGTTCTTCTGATTTTTCTTTAAAAACTTCTTTATCTTGTTTCACTTCAATTAATTCAGTTTTTAAAGATTGAATTTCATTCTCATAATTTAAAGTAGCTTCAACAATTTCTTGTTTTGTAAAATTAGCATTGTTTTTATCTCTTTGCATAAGTCTTTTTATTTCGTGAGCTTTATCTGTAATAATTTCGTCTTTATCTAATAATCTTTCGTCTCTTTTTTCAACTTCTTCAATTAGTTTTGTATTATGTTCAATTAATGTTGCTTTATCTTGCTTTAAATCGTCAATTTCTTTAGCTTTTAACTCAATCTTAGAATATTGCTTAATCTTCTGATAAATTGATTTTTTAAGCTTATTCTCGTCAAAACCAAGAATTGTTTTAGAATTTTTTAAAATTTCTAAAGTGTCTTTTTTTAAAGAAGTGTCTAAATCTTTTATACTCTTAATTTCTTTCTCAACATTTACAAGTTCTTTTCTCTTTGTTCTCAAAGATTTTTGAACTTCAGAAATTTCATCATATAAAGATTTTTTTTGTTCTTTAGATAAAGTTAAATCATTTTTAATTTCATCTCTATAAACTTTAGAATTTTTTAAATCTAAGTCAACTTCACTTTTTTCACTTCTAATATTATCAATAATATTTTCTAATTCATTTTTTTCATGATAAGTTTCTTTAATTTTTGTCTCATTCTCTTCAATGCTTTGTTCTTGAATGTCAATAATTTTTTCTTGACCTTTAATTTTCTCTTGTTGCATTTGCGACATTGATAAATTTTCTATTGATTTTGTATTATGTTTTCCCCTATTAATTTTAAATTGATGACCTTTATATTTTGCGATTTGCATATCTTCAAACTCTTTTGCAATCATATCTTGCAACTCAACCCCTAAAATTTTTAAATCGAATTTTTTCAGATTAGATTTAAAAACTCTGTGATTATCAAAATTATAAGATGAAAACATAAATTGAACATGCTTCGTTTTTTCGTCATTGTGTAAAGTTTGGTATAAAATTTTAACACCAAATTTTTCTTCTAATTTTTTTAGAAATTTAGCCGATCTCTTTAAAACTTCTTCATCATCTAACGAATTAAAAAATTCTGCTTCTTCTTCAGTCAAACCTTTTAAGTCTTTAAATTTTTCATCTCTTAAACTTCTCATTTCTTCATTTGCTCCAAAGTAGATGACTCCAATTTGTGCAAAATTTTGAAAATTATTTGGCATTCTTCTATTTCTATATGAATTAGCTTTATAATCGCATTTAATAGCCTCTATCATTGAATTAAATGAATCTATGAGTAATTCTTTAATTTCTTCTGATTTCTCTTTATTTTGCTCTATATTTGAATTATAAGACATGTTTTGCGTTTGATTCATTTCATCTGAATAAAACACTATATTTTTATTATTTGAATTTTCATCTAAAAATTTTTTAATATTCTCACTTACTTCTAAATTATTTGCTTCAAGTATTTCAGAAATATATTTAATAGTATCGTGATAAATATTTAAAGTATTTTCTCTATCGCTTCTACTTACATGATTTGTAAACTTCGTTCTTATATCATGTAATATAGCTTCAATCGTCACAGGTCTTTTAATCCCTGACTCATTCGTATATGTATCGCTTATATTTGCACTAATTGTCATAGTATCGCCTTTTGTTGATACTATTTAATTATAAGCAAATTTTGAAAAAATATAATTTTGTCATCAATCCATTTAACTTAATATGGGGATTGAATTAACTTCGTTAATTTAATCCACGAAAAAAATAAATTTTTTCTCCATATTTGCGTTCAAGGGGCGAAGTCTCCCCCTTAAAAAACCCCTTGATTTTTAATCAACAATTTTTAAAAAAATTGATTAAATTTTATCACTCATATTAATTATAATATCTCCATTCTTTCATTTGCTAAATTGTAATTAATATAAAAATCATCATAAGTTTCATCAAGTTCATTAAGATAATTTTTAGCGATTTTAGAATTTAGTTTTTCTAAATTATAAAAGCAAGATACGTTTTCAGACTCATAATCATCTTCATCATTAATTATGTAATACTCAAGTTCAATCTCTATTTTTGAATTTGTTAAATGTGATTTATTAATTAAAACTTCATTAACTCTATAAGTTTTCATATCTGTTTCAGATGTGAAGTTTTTTAATGCTCTAAATACAATATATTCAATTATCTCATTATCAAAATTAATATTACTAGAACTCTCTACTTCTGCAAATGCAAAATATTCTTTAAAATTCTTTGGTGTTTCCATCTTATTTTTTTCCTTGTTTTTTATGTAATGCTTGACTAAATTTAAAAATTGATTTTTTACTTTCATCAACTTTTGCAATATTTCCATAAACTCTTGTTGTGTCAATTTCCTCAATTTTTTTATTTTTAAAAATTTTAAATCTTATTGAGTTAAAACTTCTACCTTGTTTTATAAATTCATATGTAAAAGATAAATCAGTATTTTCTTTTAAATCTTTTTTGGTTTTATCTATTAATCTTTTAATATCTGCATTTTTATAAGAATCAGAAATATCCAATAGGCTTCTTAAGTTTTCAATTGTAAATGTTCTATTGCCTTTATCTTCTAATTGTTTTAATAATTCATATATTCTTATAGAATAAGAACTTCTAAGCTTTAAAACATTACTTACATGATATTGAGTAAAATTATTTTGAACATCTAATAGGAATGGAATTAACTTTTCATCCATTGAATAATAAATATATCCATCTTTATATTCTAAGCTTGAAAACCAACCACATAATCTATTGGTTCCTGGAATATAAAAACTTTTTGAATATAAATCTTCAAAGAACTTTCTAATATATTTATAGTTTCCAATTTCCTTAGAACTAAATCCTAAATCTTGGATATGAATTACTTCATCCTCAAAATTTTTATAATCTGGTCTAATCATCGAAATTTGTTTACATATAAATTTAAGTTCATTTACATTGTATTTGTGTTTAGTTCTCAAATTTATTAAACTATTATGTTTTCTTACATCATGTTCTTTTTTCATAAAACAATTCCTTTTGAACGATATGTTCTTAAGAACCATTTTAAGCTAAAAAATGAAAATATTTTTTTTAATTCATACTTCACATCAAAAGTTCGATAGTTCACCACAAAAATCCGATACTTCACCACAAAAACTTCATAGTTCACCACAAAAACTTCATAGTTAGGTATTAGAAGGCTCGATTTTATGGTAGCTAGGGGATTCCTACAAATAAAACAAATAGGGAATAAAGTTTTTTCACTACATTTATGTTTTATTTGCACATCAAAAATCAAGATTTTCTCGTGTTAATATCTCTAGTAATGTTATAGATATATCATCATATATTTTTTAATAGTGTGAACATCAGAATTAAATTCTTGATATTCATTAAAATCATTTCAATAAATTGAAATAATAGTTTTAGTAATTATTAATAAATTAATATTATTAAAAAGTAAAATAAAAAGATATGCAATAACTAAGATATTATATTACTAGCAATGATATTATTCAATTTAAAAAATTTCTTTTACTATGTCATAAGATTAAATAGCTTTATACTTATTATTCTATTGCGAAGTGCTACCGAAGTTTTCAAATATATTAAAAATATTGATTCTCGTATATATAAGCATATATACGAATAATCTATTTTTTTCTATGATGATTTATATACAAGCAACTATTTTCGAGCCAAATAAGGGCAACTATAGAAGCTCTTTTTTTCAAAAATAGCCTAAATTAAACAAAAAAGGAAATATTTTTTAAATTATGTTCTAAAAAAACAAGAAACTTTTTTCACTAATTTTTCATCACTTAAATAAATTTATGAATATCTCTCTTCTTTTTATTTTTATTGTTAAAAAAAAATGTTACACTTTGTATGGTAAAATAAAATACAAAAGGAAATATTACACTTCCATACAAAGAATTACTCTCGTATTTCTCGCATTACCTAACTTTCAGAAAAATAAAAATATGGCAAAATGCAATATTATTTAAATATATAATTTAATTATATTAAAATAACCATAAAAACGTCATTTATAATGTCAGAATAACAACTAATCTCCATTATTTAGGACAAAGTGTCCAAATAACATGAGTTATCTTGATAAAAGGACATTATGTACTTTTTATTTTTTAAAGGATTTTAATATGGCAAAAAAACTTTTAGATATTGTTAGAGATAAAATTATTTTCAAACATTATAGTATCAAAACTGAGAAAGTTTATTTATCTTGGATAAAAAGATATATTCTATTTCATAATAAACGTCACCCAAAAGATATGGGCAAACAAGAAATAGAACAGTACCTTACATATCTAGCAATAAGTCAAAAAGTTAGTCCTACTACTCAAAACCAAGCCTTTAGCTCTATTCTTTTTTTATATGAGCAAGTATTAAATATATCACTAAAAGAAGAAAATATTCAAGCTTTAAGAGCTCAACAAAGAAAACATATACCAGTTGTTCTGACAATTAGTGAAGTTAGAAATATCATATCAAATATGAATAATAACTATAAACTATTGATAAAACTTATGTATGGTTGTGGTCTTAGAATGAATGAAGTATTAAACTTAAGAATAAAGGATATAGATTTTGGATACAACAAAGTTTATATTTGGGATAGTAAATCATTACAAGATAGAACAGTACCAATGCCTTTAAAAATAAAAGAAGAACTTTTATTACAAATTAAAAAAGTAGAAGAAATTCATATAAATGATTTAAAGGATGGATATGGAACTGTATTTTTACCCCATGCACTAGAAAGAAAATATCCAAATGCAAAAAATGAAACAAAGTGGCAATTTTTATTTCCTATGAATAATGTATCTAAAGACCCAAGAAGCGAAATTATAAGAAGACATCATATACATGAAAAAACATTAGGAAGAAATATAAAAAATGCAGTTGAAAAGTCTAAAATATTTAAAAAAATATCTTCTCATACTTTTAGACATTCATACGCAACACATCTTTTACAACATGGCACTGATATACGATCAATTCAAGAGTTATTAGGTCATAAAAGTATTGAAACAACTATGATATATACACACGTAGTAAAAGAGCTAAATAAAGATGAAATAAAGAGTCCATTAGATTTTTAGAAACTGTGCAAATCGACCCTTCTTATAAGCATCAGATTTTTGTCAAAATCAAGGTGGAGAACAAAATTCAAGTGGACTGTACACCTAATACATGAGCATTTAATTTTGTTATCCCAAGCAGAGTTTGGCAAAAAGATGAGGCTTATAGTTCTATAATACTCTCAAACATCTCTTTAACTTCAATTTCATGACTTATCAAAAATATCTGTCGATACTGTTCTTTGATAGTATGAAAAGCTTCTAGTATTTCTATACGTCTGCTTTCGTCTTGACTTCCAAATACTTCATCAAAAGCTAGGAAACCTATAGTACTAGTTCCACTTAATTCTGTTAGTGTTTTAGATATGGCTATTCGTAGGACTAAGTTTGCTAGGTCTATTTCTCCACCTGAGAATCTCTCGATTGGATATTTTTTACCTTCATCATAAATATAGAAATCAAAATCATTTGATACTTCTATATGTTGGTATTTGCCTTTTGTGATTATTGAGTACATTGAAGATGCAAAGCTTGATATTCTTGGAGCTATTTTTGCATTTAATTTTGTTTTAAAATCCCCTAGGCTTAGTTTGATTTTTTCATAGTCTAATAAGTCATCTTTTTTGATTTGTACTTTTGCTAGTTGTTTATTATTATCATCAAGAGATTGTTGAATTGTTTGGATTTGACCTTGGATTGTGGCTATTTGTACTTTTAGGTTATTTAAAACGTTTATTTTTTCTTCTTTTTGTTTTTTTATCTCAGCAGATTTTTTCTCTTTTTCTTTGTGTTTTACCTCATCATAGTCTATAGCTTTATATTCTAGTTCCAAGTCATTGTATTTAGTACTTAAGCTTTTTATAGTAATCGTTACATTCTTTTCTTCATCTTTTATCTTGTCTAATCTTACAAGCATAGTCTCTAAGCTTAATACATATTCGTATTTTTCTTTTAACTTTTTTTGTTGTTCTATTTGGTTTAAATGAAATGAACTATCATAAGAATACTGCTCTAATTTTGCTAATTCTGCTTTATTTTTAATTCCATGTTTCTTAATTTTTTCAAAGTGTTCTTCTTCTTGGATTAAGTCTCTTTTCTTACTTTCTATTAGATTAACTCTCTTTGATAGCTCAAAATGTTCATGGTTTATCTTCTTAAAACGTTCTTCAAGTTCTTCTCTTTGTTTTACTATACTTTCTAGTTCTTCTTGAGATTTTTGGATTTTATCTTTTTTAGTTTGTTTTACTATGTCTTTTAATGAATCTAATACCTTATCATATTCATCTCTAAGTGGTCTTGTACATGTAGGACAATTCGAATCTCGTCCTAAGTCTTTTATATTTGATATCTTTTTATTTATATCTGCTATTAGTTTATCTTCACCTGCTATTTCTTGAACTAGTATTTTTTCTTCTCTTTGTTTTGCATATATATTTTGTTTTAACTCTTCTATTTCTTTTTCTAAAACTTCTTCTTTTTGTATTAGCTCTTTATGCTCTTTTGTTTCTTCTTTTAATAAATCAACTTTATGTTTTGATTTAAGATATTGTTCTCTTAGATTTGTTTGCTCTTGAGTTAATCCCTCTTTTCTTATATGATGTCCTTTTAAGCTCTCCTGCTCTTTTAGTACATCATGTAAGGAAATGTATTCTTCTTTTATACTTTGTAAGCCCTGTAGCTCTTCTTGTCTTTTTACTAAGATATTTACATCTTCATTTAGTTTTGTTTGGTTTCTTATATGTGAATTTATACTATTTTGCAAAAGCTCACACTGTGATGCGTAGTTTCTTTTCTTTTCTTTTGTACTTTGGTGTATTTTTAACTTTTCTTGTATATCTACTTCTTCAAGTTTTAAACTATTTACTTCTTTAGCTCTTTGTATAGCCTCTTTTTCATATTCGTCTTTTTTTATACGGTGTTCTTCTATATGCTCTTTTCTAAGCTTTACCTCATCACTTGATAGTAATACTTCTGCAAAAGCTGTGATTTCTCGTTTTAGGTCCCTACTTTGTTTGATTAGTAAGTCTTCTATAAAATCAATCTTCTCTAATCCTAATAACTTCCTAATCATCTTTTTTCTATCTTCAGGTTTTCTAGTACTTAGATTTGTTAACTCTTTTTGTGAAGCAAAGAGTGTATGTAAGAAAGCATCCTTACTCATCTTTGTTAATGATACTATAGAAGCTGTTACTTCTTTTGCTCCTGTTGTTATAAGCTCATTCTCTTTATAGAACTTTGCATTTGCACTTAAAGCTTTACCTCTAAACTCTCTACATACTTTATATGTAACACTTTCAAACTCAAACTCTAGCTCTACTAGTACTACATCTTTTATACTTGCATTAGAATTTCGTATTACTTCTTTATAACCTTTATTTTTAAGCTCTCCATATAGTGCAAAAAGTATTGCTTCAAAGATAGTAGACTTTCCACTACCATTTTTTCCTACTATTCCTATAAGTCCTTCTTGGAATTCTAAATAGTAGTTTTCATATCTTTTAAAGTTTTCTAGTTTTAGATTAAGCAGGATCATTATTACTCTCCTCGTATATAGAGAAAAGCTCTTTTACTTTTAACTTTAATCTATCATTTTCTTTTTCATCTTTTACATCTTCTTTTATATGCTCTAAAAAGTAATCTTCTAAAGATAAGGCTTCTATATCTTCTACATTGACTTCATTACTACTTAGTTTAAACTCTCTTTTTATACTAACACTCATAGCATCTGGGAATAACTCTTTTATTTCTTTGTTTGAGATATCAATAGATTGTAATGCAGTTAGATTTATTAGCTTTACTTCTACTATTGCATCTTTAGTATCAGCTACATCTAAATTAGTAATTAAGTTTTCATAATCTTCGCAATCTATTTGCTTTTGTCGTATGGGTCTTATATCTATTTGTTTATACTCTATATGTAAGGTATTTAATAAATCTTCTTCTATAGTAAGTACTATAAAACCTTTTTCATTTCTCTTATCGTTTAAACTAGTTCGCTCTGTACTTCCTGAGTAGTATACATTCTCATGCTTTCCAACACTTCCAAAGCCATGCCAATGCCCAAGTGCTACATAATCCATTTTAGAAAAGATATACTCTTTATCACTTGGATATACCCATTCTCCAAACTCTTGCATCAAATACCAAGCACCAACACTACAATGTAACATCATAATATTTTTCTTACTAACATCTATATTTTCTTCACAAAGTTCTATTTGAGATTGGGCTATTGTATCATCGTTCATATGTGGAAGGGTATGAAATATTATGTTTTTAAACTCTATTTTCTTATATTGTTGCTCATAGGAAACAAAGATATTTTTAAAGTTTTCAAATATCTTTAAAATAGGTGAACTCAAGTTTGTTCTTGGAGTTGAGTGATTACCAGCTATTAATATAAATGGAATATCTAAAGCATCTATTTCATTGAACTTTTCAAGTGCGTAAGTAATAGCTCTGTTACTAGGACTAGATCTATGAAATAAATCTCCCGTATGAATAATATAATCAGGTTTGATTTTTTTGATTTGTTCTACTACTTGAGAAAAAGCATCATAAAAATCTGCTTCTCTTTGATTTATATTGTTTTCATTTAATATATCTAAGTCATTATATCCTAGATGGGTATCACTAAAATGTAATATTTTCACTTTTTTCCTTTTTCCAAGCTTTTAGTTCAATTATTATACTATTATATCTATGAACAATAATTTTATAGTTAAAATAGAAAATTTAAGCCTTGATTTTAAAGGCAAAAAACTATTCGAAAATCTAAACTTTAATATCTTAGAAAATAAAAACACCGCAATTCTTGGAACTTCAGGAGTTGGAAAGTCAAGCTTACTTAGATGTATTGCAAATTTAGAAATTGATAATATAACAAATGGAAAAATAGTTTTAAAAGAAGATACTAAACTAGCTTGGTTAAGCCAAGAAAACTCACTTTATCCATGGCTTAGTATTTTAGATAATGTGCAGTTATATCATCATCTAAAAGGAAGTAAGTCAGCGCAAACTTTGCAAAAAGCAAAAGTACTTTTAAATCAAGTAAATATGACGGAACATCAAAACAAAAAAACATATGAACTTTCAGGTGGACAAAAACAAAGAATTGCACTAGCAAGAACACTAATGCAAGATGCAAATCTTATTTTAATGGATGAGCCTTTCTCAGCTTTAGATGCTATTACAAAAATACAATTACAAGAGTTAACTTGCGAATTATTAAAAGATAAAACTGTTGTATTAGTAACTCACGATCCACAAGAAGCTATAAAATTAGCAAATAATATTTATATATTAGAAGAAAATGAAACTAGATTAAAACAAGTAGCCCTTTTAGATGGAGAATTACCACACAAACTATCAAATGAAAAATTATGGACTTTACAAGAAGAGTTGATATCGCACTTAAGAAAGAGTAATAAATGAAAAAAGTTTTAAAAGTATTACTCCCTATTGTCTTTTTGCTTTTTTTATGGGAAAGTATTGTTTTGATTTTTGATTTACCACATTATATATTACCAAAACCCAAAGATGTATTTTTACAACTTACTACTCAATACAGCTTACTTTGGGAACATACACAAACAACACTTTTAGAAATAGTTCTAGGAATAATCATAGGATGTATTTTTGGTTTAAGCTCGGCTTTTGCCCTACTTTATTTTAAAAATATTGGAAAATATTTACTTCCAATACTAGTAATATCTCAAGCAATTCCAGTATTTGCAATAGCTCCACTTTTAGTTTTATGGTTTGGTTATGGCTTAGCTTCAAAAATTGTTATGACAGTAATTATCATATATTTCCCAATAACAACTGCATGTTATGATGGTCTTAAAAACACACCAAAACAATGGCTTCAATTAGCACATACTTATAATTTAACTCCATTACAAACTCTATTTAAAGTACGTTTTCGTGCTAGTTTACCTTCACTTGCATCTGGGCTTAAAATCGCAGTTTGTATAGCACCAATTGGAGCTGTTATTGGTGAATGGGTTGGTTCATCAAAAGGTCTTGGTTATCTTATGTTACATGCAAATGCAAGAATGCAAGTTGATTTAATGTTTTCTGCACTATTTATACTAGTAATATTAACTCTTAGTATTTATTTTTTAACTGAATATTTGACAAAAAAGTTTATACCTTGGGCATCTGAATTACATTAAATTGACTTAAAAAAAAATTTGTGTTAAAATTCTTCTTTAATGCATAGGGAGCTTATATTATAGGCTGAGAGGAAGTTTTTAACTTCGACCTTTGAACCTGATCTAGGTAATTCTAGCGTAGGGATTTGTTTTTACAAATGTATTTTTATACTTCAAATTTTTGTCAATTTCTTAAGACAAACTCTTTTTCTCCTTATATATTTAAAAATCTAAAAGAGAGATATGACTATTACACAAAAACTTATCAATAATTCACAGCCATATTGGGATGATTATATTAAACATGAATTTGTTGAAGAATTAGCCAAGGGTACTTTAAAACTTGAAAATTTTCAACACTATTTAAAACAAGATTATATTTACTTATTTCATTATAGTCGTTCTTTTGCACTTGCTATGTATAAAAGCGAGAATTTTGAGCAAATGAATTTTTCAAGACAAGCTTTAAACTCTATATTAGATGAAATACAATTACATATAAATTATTGCAAAGAGTTTGGAATAGATGAAAAGTCAATATATGAACAAAATGAATCACCAGCTTGTATAGCATACACTAGATATGTCCTTGATTGTGGTTCTAGTGGGGATTTAACTCATCTTTATGCAGGACTTATACCTTGTTTTGTGGGTTATGCACAAGTGGCTGATTATATTACACAAAATAATTTAAGTGTGCAAAACAATCCATATCAATCTTGGATAGATATGTACTCTTCAAATGAGTATCAAGAAGCAGCAAATGCTGCGACACAATTTTTTGAAAACCTATGCAAAGACTTATCGCAAAAACAAATGAAGAAAGTACAAGATATTTTTACAACAGCCACTCGTATGGAAATATCTTTTTGGCAAATGGGTTTAGACCTATCATAAAAGTCAGAATAACACATAATAATATATAAAAGGAAAATTTATGAAAAAAATAATATCAAAAATATCACTTAGTTTAATGCTTTTAAGTTCAAGTGCTTTAGCAGATAAAGAAAAAGTAACTTTACTTTTAGACTGGTTTGTAAATCCTGACCATGCAGCAATTATAATTGCCCAACAAAAAGGTTTCTTTGAAAAGAATAATTTAGAAGTAAAGATTATAGAACCAGCTGATCCATCAATGCCACCAAAACTTGTAGCTGCTAAAAAAGCTGATTTAGCAGTTGATTATCAACCACAACTACAAATGCAAGTAGCACAAGGTTTACCACTAGTTAGAATTGCAACACTTGTAAACTCGCCTTTAAATAGTTTAGTAGTTTTAAAAGATAGTGGAATTGAAAAAATAGAAGATTTAAAGGGTAAAAAAATAGGATATTCTGTAAGTGGTTTTGAAACTGCACTATTAGACTCTATGCTAAAATCTGTAAATTCATCTGCAAAAGATGTTGAACTTATAAATGTAAATTGGTCATTATCACCTTCATTGATGTCTAAACAAGTTGATGGTGTTATTGGAGCTTTTAGAAACTTTGAATTAAATCAATTACAAATAGAAAAAAAAGAAGGAAAAGCATTTTTTCCTGAAAATTATGGAGTTCCAAAATATGATGAACTTATAGTTGTAGCAAATAAAGAAAATGCAAGTGCAACAAAATACATAAACTTTGTAAAAGCTTTACAAGAAGCTACAAATTACTTAAAGCAAAACCCAAAAGAATCTTGGAAAGCATTTGTAAGTTATAAACCAAAAGAGTTAAATAATAAACTTAATACTCTTGCATGGAGTGATACATTACCTTATTTAGCACAAAATCCTGCTACTTTTGATAAAAATGTTTATAATCAAATGGCAGAGTTTATGAAAAGAAATGGCCTTATTAAAACAGTAATAAATGTAGATGAATACGCACAAGAAATTGTAAAATAAAGGTTAAAAATGCAATCAAATAATCTAGAAAAATTAAGACAACAAAGTCCTTTAATACATAATATTACAAATGTAGTTGTAGCAAATTATGTAGCAAATGGCTTATTAAGTCTTGGATGTTCGCCTATTATGTCAAATGCTATTGAAGAAATGGATGAACTTCCTGCTATTTGTAAAGCTTTGGTTATTAATATAGGGACATTAACATCTGAACAAGTAAAATCTATGCGTAAAGCTGGAATTAGTGCAAATAAAAACAATATTCCTGTTGTATTAGATCCTGTTGGTGTTGGAGCTACAACATTTAGACAAGAAACTGTAAAAACTCTTTTAAGTGAAATAAAATTTGATTTAATAAGAGGAAATGCAGGAGAAATAGCACATTTAGCACAAGTAGCTTGGAATGCAAAAGGCGTTGATGCAGGAAGTGGAGAAGCAAATCTTTCACAAATAGCTATAGATGTAGCTTTAAAATATAATTGTATAGTTTCTATTAGTGGAGAAACAGATTATATAAGCGATGGAAAAAAAGTAGCAAAAATTGATAATGGAACAGTTCTTTTTCCTAAAATCACAGGTTCTGGCTGTCTTTTAAGTGCAGTTTGTGGAGCCTTTTTAACTTTAGAAGGAAAGAAGTTTGAGCTTATAGTAAGTGCTTGTACATCTTATGCCATTGCAGGGCAAATTGTAAAAGAGAATTTAGATAATAATCAAACTGGACAGTTTTATGTTGAATTACTTGATAGTTTGGCAAAATTAGATGATGAAACTGTTCAAAAATATGCCAAAATATCTTTTGAATAAAAATTTAAAAGGTAAATAAAGTAAAAGAGTTTTTTAAAAATTTTGGTCCTGGTATTATTATGGCTTCTTCAGCCGTTGGTGGTTCTCATATAATAGCTTCAACACAAGCTGGAGCATATTATGGTTATCAATTAGCTTTATTTATAATCATAGTAAATTTACTAAAATATCCATTTTATAGATTTGCTTTTGATTATAGTACCATTCATAATAAAACTCTGCTTCAAGGATATAGTGAAAAAGGGAAAGTGTATTTATGGGTGTTTTTAATCTTTAATGCCTTTGCAACTGTTGTAAATGTTGCAGGAGGAACACTTCTTGCTGCTGTTTTACTGAAAATGCTAATCCCTCTTGATTTATCATTACAGCTTTATAGTATTTTTATACTTCTATCTTATTTATTAATACTTTATTATAAACAGTACAAAGCATTAGATAGTGTATCAAAAATCATTATGTTATTTTTAAGTATTATCACTTTATTAGCTTTGATTTTAGCCTTTACTCAAGCAAGTGTAAAGCCTGTTGATTTTATAGAACCAACTCCTTTTCAAATAGCTTCAATTCCATTTTTAATAGCACTTATGGGTTGGATGCCCTCTCCTATGGAACTTAGTGTTTCTGCTTCTATTTGGGTAGTTGAAAAAAATAAATTAGACCCTGAATATAAGAAAAAAAGATTAATTGATTTTAATAGTAGTTATGTAATTACAATAGTCTTAGCCTTAATGTTTATGTCTTTAGGTGCTTTGGTTCAATATGGACAAGATATAACACCACTTAGCGGTGGAAAGTTTATCAATCAATTTATTGATATGTATTCTGTAAGTATTGGAGAATGGACAAGAGGATTTATTACTTTTATTGCATTTATTTGTATTTATGGTACTACAATTGTTGCTGTTGATGGGTATTCAAGATGTAATCATCAAAGTATTGCTATACTTAAAGATAAAACAGTAAAGATTTTTTCACATAAAGTACTTCAATACTCTATGCTTTTTACAACTTCAGTATCTTTTTGTGTAATACTATTTTTTA
>MDTG01020753.1_pt1 | contig 21307 bp, 20 predicted proteins | sample 811421 | NCBI WGS metagenome assembly MDTG01 (sample SAMN05326645, study PRJNA326480) | marine metagenome | isolation source: seawater | place: Pacific Ocean: South East | collected 2011 | reverse complement strand
GTATAAAAAAAAATTTTTATGATCTTTTTGCATTTCATGAATTGTCTTTATTTGCAAAATATATAAAGCTTAAAAATAAGTTTAACTATGCTCTAGATATAGGTGCTAATTTAGGATTGCATACGATAATTTTAAGTAGATTAGGATATAATGTAAAATCTTTTGAAGCAGATCCAACCACTTTTAAAAAGTTGAAGATCAATCTAGAGAGAAATTTATGTCAAAACTATAAAATTTATAATTTTGCTGTATCTGACTTTAATGGATCGTCAAAATTTTATCAAGTAACAGATAATCTTACAGCTAATACTTTAGAAAACTCTTCAAAAAAAGTATATGGAAAATTTAAAGTTATAAAAGTAAATGTAAAAAAGATAACTAAATATTTACCCAAGTCCAATGTATTAATTAAGCTAGACGTGGAAGGAGCAGAATACAACATATTAAAAACTATAAAATTTTCAAATAATTATAAAAAAAAAATTTTTTTAGAAGTTAATGACAATATATCTGCAAGGAAAATATTTAATTTTGTAAAATCTAAAAATCTTAATTGTTTTGCAGAGATAAATCTTTGGAAAAAAGTTAAATATTTATCTGAAATGCCTTCTAATTGGAAGCATGGCAGTATACTTATTAATAAGTAAATCAATGAAATTTTTGATAAATAAAATTTTTTATTTTAAAAAATATAAAAGAGAGAGAAAAAGACTCATTTTAAAACTTTTAACAATAATTTTTTTGGAGATCTTTTTTATTCTTGCATCTCTAATTTTGTTGCCACTTTTCTTATTTCTTAAAAAAATTATAGATATAAGATTTTATGAAATAACTTCAAACAGGGTTGGTCACTTAATATTAAACACAGAGTTATATTTATGTAAAAAACAAAAAAATTATAATAAAAAATATTCTTTTGATATTTTCTATTTTTCAGAAAAAATTTCAAATAAATACATATCTAAGCATGTAAAAAAAAATTTAAAAGTTCTTCCAAGATTTTTTTTTGCAAGGTTTCATAAAATATTAGAACTGTTAAAGATTGATAACATTCAAGTTCGTGAAATTAATGAAAGCTATGATAAAGATAATTTACTATTTGAATATAAACCATTCATTAGAATTTTAGATCATGAAGTTGAAAATGGTTGGTATCAATTAGAAAAAAACTTTCAAACTCCAAGAGAGCTTTTTGAAAATAAGATTGCTTTTTTTTCAATGAGAGATCCTGTTTATCTTGATTACGAATTTCCTGAAAATAAATGGGACTATCACAATTATAGGGATGTAAACTCAGATAGTTTTTTATTAGCCGCAGAAACTCTTGCAAATAAAGGTTATAAAGTTTTTAGATTAGGCAGAAAAGTAGCAAAACCATTTAAATCAAAAAATTCAAATGTAATTGACTATGCAAATTCAAATTTCAAATCAGATTTTTTAGATTTATTTATAGGTAAAGTCTCAAAATTTGGAGTATCAACAGGAACAGGTATTGAAAATGTAGCCACAGCTTTTAGAAAGCCGCTATGCATTATACATGTACCATTCGAATTTTCGTATTTTCACTGTGGAAATTTAATTATGACAAGAAATCATTATTCAAAATCACTAGAACGCAATTTAACAATTTCAGAAATTTTTGAAAATAGTTCAAAAAATAAATTTAAATATTCTTCTGAGTTATATAAAAATCAAGGGATTAATTTACAAGAAAATACTAAAGAAGAAATTAATGACTTTGTTATTGAGAGATTAAATAGTTTAGAGCAAAAAAATATAGATTTTTTTAATACTGAACATCAAAGAGAATTTTGGAAAGTTTTTAATCATAATCTTAATAAGTATAATATAAGATATTATAATAAAATTAATGGCCATTTCTCGAATATTTTTTTAGAAAAAAATGAATGGTTTATAAGATAACAAGATAAATAGTTGAATAGAATGAAAAAAAAAATTATATGTTTTGATTTAGATAATGTGATATGTAGAACTAAAAAAAATTATTACAAAAGTTCTAAACCAATTAAACAAAATATTGAAACAATTAACAAATTATATAATAAAGGTTTCTATATTAAAATATTTACCTCTAGATTTATGGGAAGATCAAATGAAAATGCAAATATGGCAAAAAAAAGAGGTTATAAGTTGACAGCTGATCAATTAAATAAATGGGATGTTATGTATCACAAATTAATAATGGGAAAACCATCTTATGATTTATTTATAGATGATAAAAATTTTGAATTTAAAAAAAATTGGTCTAACAAAATTAAAAAAACTTTTAAATTATGAAATATTTAGTAACAGGTGGTGCGGGTTTTATAGGGAGTCATCTAGTTGAAGAATTATCCAAAAAAAATAAAGTAATTGTTTTAGATAATCTTTCTACAGGAAGATTTGAAAATATTTCTCACATTAAAAATATTAAATTTGTAAAATGTGATATTTCACAAAATCATAATTGGACAAAACTATTAAAGAATATTGATTGTGTTTTTCACCTTGCTGCATTAGCTGATATTGTGCCAAGTATTAATTATCCAGAAAAATACTTTAAGTCTAATGTGCAAGGTACTTTGAATATTTTACAAGCTTGCAGAAAATATTCTGTTAAAAAAATAATTTATACAGCATCATCATCTTGCTATGGTATTCCAAAAAAATTCCCAACTGATGAAAAAGAAAATATAGATACACAATATCCATACGCATTAACAAAGTATTTAGGTGAACAGCTATGTTTTCATTGGAGCAAACTTTATGACATAAATGTTGTGTCTCTTAGATTGTTTAACGTTTACGGAACAAGATCCAGAACTTCAGGTACATATGGTGCAATGTTTGGAGTTTTTTTGGCTCAAAAATTAGCAAATGCTCCATATACAATTGTGGGTGATGGTTCACAGACAAGAGATTTTACCTATGTAAGTGATATAGTGTCTGCGTTAATAAAATCTGCAAAGTCAAATTTTAAATCTGAAGTGTTTAATGTAGGAAGTGGTAAAACAATATCAGTAAATAGAATAGCTGAATTATTAAAAGGAAAAAAAATACACATTCCAAAAAGACCAGGGGAGCCAGATTGTACTTTTGCAAAAATTACAAAAATTAAAAAAAAACTTAATTGGAGGCCAAAAGTAAATATTGAAATTGGCATAAATAAATTAATTAAAAATATTGATTATTGGAAAAAAGCTCCAGTTTGGAATCCTAAATCTATTAAAATTGCAACACAAGATTGGTTTAAATATTTAGGTTAAATATGAAAAAAAATAAAATATTTGAATTAGAAAAACTTTCGAAAATTATTAAAGAAAAAAAAAAAAGTAAAAATAAAATTGTTTTATGTCATGGTGTTTTTGATTTAGTTCATTTTGGGCATATAGCTCATTTTAATAAAGCGAAAGAGTTAGGGGATATTTTAATTGTAACTACAACAGCAGATAAATTTATAAATAAAGGACCGAATAGACCTTATTATAACCTAGAAACTAGGAAAAAATACTTATCCAATCTTGAAATGATTGATTATGTATCTCATGTAAATTCACCCTCAGCAATACAGGCAATTAAACAATTGAAACCCGATATTTATTGTAAAGGTTTAGATTATAAAAAGCTTAAAGACGACATAACAAAAAAAATTCAAAAAGAAATTGCTGAAGTAAAAAAAAATAAAGGAAAAATAGTTTATACAAACGAAATTACATTTAGTTCAAGCAAAATACTAAGTGAGGAGCAATTAATTTTAAATCAACATCAACAAAATGAAGTTCTCAAAATTAAAAATAAATTTGACTATGAAGACATAAAAAAAATATTTTATGAAATAAAAAAACTAAAAGTTCTTATTATAGGAGAATTAATTATTGATAGGTATACTTTTTGTGAACCTCTTGGTAAGTCAGGAAAAGATCCAATTATGATGTTCAAAAAAAATGCCAGCGACATATATGTTGGTGGGTCAGGCGCAATTGCAAATAATGTTTCTCAATTCTGCAAAAATGTAAAAATATTAACTATTAGAGGAAAAAAAGATAAATTTAAAAGATTTATAGATTTAAATTTATCTAAAAATATTAAGAAAGATTTTTTAGAAATTTCAAATTTTAATACAATTGAAAAAGAGAAAATTTTAGATCTTAATTCCAATAATAAAATTGTAGGTTTTTATAATTATAATGATGCATCAAATTCTCAATCAACAGTAAAAAAATTAAAAGAAAAGTTAATACATAACATTAAAAAATATGATTTAGTTATTGTGGCAGATTATGGTCATGGTTTAATTAATAAGGAAATATCTAATTTAATTTGTAAAGCTTCAAAATTTCTAGTCGTGAATTCACAAATAAATGCTGCCAATATATTTCATCATAATCTTAATAATTTCAAAAATACAACAGTAACAATAATAAATGAAGGTGAATTAAGACATGAGCTGAGGGATAAAGATAACAATTTAAATATACTTATAAAAAAATTATCTAAAATTATTAAAACAAAATTTATTGTTGTTACCAGAGGAAGCAAAGGAAGTATTCTTTATGAAACTAACAAAAATAGATTTACCAAATCAGCAGCTTATTCACCAAAAATAGTCGACAAAATTGGATCTGGAGATACATTGATGGCAGTTTTTTCAATTTTTTTAAAAAAAACTGAAGATATAAATTTATCATTATTTTTATCTTCTTTGGCAGCATCTCAAAGCGTGCAGATTGTTGGAAATAGTTCTAAAATTAAACCAGATACTATGTTAAAAACAATCCAACATTTAATATAATATTATGAAAAAAAAAATTTTTATAACAGGTGGCGCTGGTTATGCTGGAAGTAGACTTGTAGAAGACTTAATTGAAAAAAATAATGAAGTTACAGTTTATGACACAATGTATTATGGAGATAGTCATTTAAAGGACTTTTCTAAAAATTTAAAATTAGTTAAAGGAGATATAAGAGATATAGAGCTTTTAAAAAATTCATCTAAAAATCATGATGTTTTTATCCACTTAGCATGTATTTCAAATGATGCTAGTTTTGCTCTAAATGAAAATTTATCAAAATCAGTAAATCTTGATGCTTTTGAACCGATGGTTTTAACTGCTAAGGAAAATAAGATTAAAAGATTTATTTATGCATCAACAAGTTCAGTTTATGGAGTAAGTGAAGAGAAGAATGTTAAAGAAGATCATCCCTTGGTCCCATTAACTCTGTATAATAAGTTTAAGGGTATGTGCGAACCTTTGTTATTCAAACATACTGATAAAAATTTTAAAGGAGTAGTTTTTAGACCTGCAACAGTTTGTGGATATTCAAAAAGACAGAGATTAGATGTAAGTGTAAATATATTGACAAATTTTGCAGTAAACAAAAATAAAATTGTAATTTTTGGCGGTACACAAATGAGACCAAACCTGCATATTTTAGACTACATAAGAGCTGTTAACTTGTTTATAAATTGTGAGGATAATCTAATAGAAAATGAAACTTTTAATGTCGGTTATCAAAATTTAACAATCAATGAAATTGCACATTTAGTTAAAAAAGTAGTTGAAGAAAAATTTCCAGAAAAATCAATATCAATTGAAAAGCAACATAGCGACGACAATAGATCTTATCATATCAATTCTGATAAAATCAAAGAAAAACTAAATTTCACACCAAAACACTCGATAGAAGAGGCGGTTGTTGAGTTATGCGATGCTTTCAAAAACAATATGCTTCCAAATAGCTTTGATAATGATATTTATTTTAATGTTAAAAGAATGCTTAATCTTAAAGTAGATTAAAAAAAACATATAAATTTAATTTTTAATAAAAATATGATTAATAATATTTTAAAGGTATTTAAGATATTAATTTTAAAATCACCAAAAAACTTTGTTTCAATGTGTTTGATGCTAAGTTTAGAATTGGTAGTTATCGCTTTTTCTGTTTTCACTTTAATTCCTTTAGCAGACTATATTTTAGATCCAACACTGAGTAATCCATCTAAGTTTTCAAAATATGTATTGGGTTTTCTTTCTTTTTTTGAAGCAAAAACAACATTTTTTAACTTAGGAATTTTTTTTATAATTGGTCAGCTGCTTAGAGGAGTTTTGACTAGCACTATAAATTTTTTTATTCTGAAAATAAAATATGAGTTTATTAAGAAAATTAATGAAGAATCTTTAAATCAAGTTTTAAGTGCAAAATGGAATTTTTTTTCAGCATCGAATTATGGAAATATTACTAATATTTTTACTCGAGAAATAAATAATATTGGACAAACTATAGGTCACATAGCAAAGTCTTTTGCTGCAGTTGCTCAATTATGTTTTTTTATAAGTATACCAATGTACTTAAACTTTAAACTTACTCTAGTAATAATAATTATGTTTGGATTGTTTGGTATTATTATTATTAAATATGGGAATCCTCTAAGTTTTAAGCTTGGACAAAAAAATGTATCAACTGCAAATAAATTGATGTCTAGTTTTATAGAAACATTGCAAGGTTCAAAAATTATTAAAATAAATAGTAAAGAAAAATTTTTTGTTAAAAAACATCTAAATAAATTTGATCAACATGTAGATGCAACACTAAAAAGTCAAATGTTGCATCAAGTGTTTAATGCTTTTTTTCAACCATTAGGAATAATAATTTTAGTTTCTGTTTTTAGTATATTTATTAATCATGGAATTCCTCTTTCTGAACTTGCAGCTATTTTTTATAGTTTAATATCTATTGTTTCGCTTTTAAATACTCTAGTAGGAATGCAAATAAATATTTCAAATTTTATTCCGAGCTATGAACAATTAGAGCTTCTTATAAATAAAGCAAAAAAACTTAAAGAAAATTTTGGAAATATTGAATTTCAATCTTTTAAAAAAAATATTGAATTTAAGGATGTAAATTTTTTTTATGATGAAGAGAAGCAAGTTTTAAAAAACTTAAATTTCAATATAAATAAAAATAAAATCACAGCAATTGTAGGGCAATCTGGTTCAGGAAAATCTACTATAGCCGATTTAATAATAGGTATAATTTCTCCTCAAAGTGGAAAAATAATAGTTGATGGAAAAGTTCTAACTGATTATCAAATAGACAGTTATAGGAATAAAATTGGTTATGTTTCACAAGATATTTTTTTATTTAATGACACTATTAAAAACAATTTAAAGTGGTTTACATCTGAACATATTGGCGAAGATAAGATCTGGGAAGCACTTAAATTGTCAGGAGCTGATAAGTTTGTTAATGAGCTCCCTGAAAAAATTAATACAGTTGTTGGAGAGAGGGGTGTTCAGCTTTCGGGAGGACAGAGACAAAGATTATCTTTATCTAGATCTTTTTTAAAATTTCCGCAAATTTTAATTTTAGATGAAGCAACAAGTTCGTTAGATAGTTTGTCAGAGAATGAGATACAAGATGCTTTAAATAATCTAAAATCAAAAGGTGACATAACTTTTTTAATAATTGCTCATCGATTATCAACAATAAAAAAAGCAGATGAAATTTTACTTTTGGATGATGGTCATGTAAAAGAAAGAGGTAATTATACACAATTAAAATCTATTAGTGATGGAAAGTTTAATTTAATGTTAAAAACACAAATAACAAACAATTAGTTATGAAAGAAAAAATTTTAATTACAGGTGGATTAGGTTTTGCAGGAATGCCAATAACAAAACACCTTTTATCGAAAGGATATAATGTTACTGTCATTGACAAATTGCTATTTAACAATGGACAATTAAGTAAAATAAAAAGCAATAAGTTTAAATTTTTTCAATTTGATATTTTGGACTCAAAAAAAATAGAAAAATTTTTAAATGTAAATAGTTTTGATATAATTATACATCTTGCTGCAATTGTGGGTGACCCAGCGTGTAGAGTTAATGAAAATTTGACTATCAAAACTAATTTAGATGCCTCAAAGAAAATATTTTCACTTGCAAAAAAAAATAAAATTAAAAAATTTGTCTTTTTTTCAACATGTAGTAATTATGGACTTAGTGAAAAAAATAAACTTTTAAAAGAAACAGACAAGTTAAAACCACTATCGGTTTATGCAAGAACAAAGGTAAAATTTGAAAAATATTTGTTAAAGGATAGATCAAAAATACAAAAGTTAGTTTTAAGAATTTCGACTCTATATGGAGTTTCAGATAGAATGAGATTTGATTTAACAATAAATGAATTTGTTAAGAAAGTTTATTATAATAAAAATTTTGAAATTTACCACGCAGATACCTGGAGGCCATATCTTAATTTAAAAGATTTATCAGGTATATTGTATAAATTATTAATTCATAAAAAAATAAATAAAAATTCACATGTATTCAATGTAGGATTTAGTGATGAAAATTATACTAAAAGAGATATTGTTAAAAATATTTCTAAATTACTTCCAAAAAATAAAAAATTTAAATTTGTAGAAAAAGACTTTTTCGATAAAAGAAATTATAGAGTGAATTTTGATAGAATAAAATCTCTTGGAATAAAAAAAAATATTAATCTTAAAAAAGGAATTAAGGAAATAATAGATCACCTCAAAATTTCAAAAAAAAATTTCAATCAAAAAGTTTTTTATAATCATAAATAAACTTTATGAAGCCAATATTTTTGCACGAACCATCTTTTATAGGCGATGAGATAAAATATTTAAAAGATTGTATTAAATCAGGATGGGTATCAACCGGTGGAGGATATGTCTCAAAACTAGAAAAGAAAATAGTTGATTATACTGGCGCAAAGTATTGTGTGGTGCTCAATTCTGGAACCAGTGCTCTTGATTTAAGTTTAAAGGCAATTTTGGTAAAACCTGGTGATGAGGTGATAGTTCCAACAATCACATTTATTTCTCCAGTAAATACAATACTTTATAATAGTTGTAGCCCAATATTTATCGATGTTGATGATTATGGAAATTTAGATGTTAAAAAAGTCGAAGAATTTTTACAAAAAAATACAATAAAAAAGAATTCATTTACTATAAACAAAAAAACCAAAAAAATTATAAAAGCTATTTTAATTGTTCATGTTTTTGGAAACGTTCTAGATTTAACAAAACTAAAAAAAATTTGTAAGAAAAAGAATATTAAAATTATTGAGGATGCGTCTGAAAGTTTTGGAAGTTTCTTTGTCTCAAATAATAATAAAAAATTTCATACTGGAACAAAGGGTGATATTGGTTGCTTTTCATTTAACGCAAATAAAATAATTACATCAGGTTCTGGAGGTGCAATTGTTACAAATTCAAGAAACTATCATAAATATATTAATTATCTTGCTACACAATCAAAAAATGATCCTATTTATTTCGTGCATAATGAAATTGGATACAACATGAAAATGAGCAACCTATCAGCTGCAGTAGCTTATGGTCAAATTGAAACTTTATACAAAATAAAAAAAGCCAAATATTCTATTTTTAATTTTTACAAAAAAAAATTAAAAGAATCTAATTTTTTTAAATTATTAGAGCCTGCCAAATCTAGTCATAGTAATTATTGGATAAACTTACTTTCAGTAAAGTCTAATATTGATGAAGAATTACTAAGATATATAATAGAATTTTTCTTTAAGCAAAATATTCAAGTTAGGCCTGTTTGGAAACCAAACCACACACAACGTCACTTAAAAAATTTTCAAAAATTTAAATTACATAATTTTAAAAAATTTGTTTGTAAAACTATATGTCTGCCAAGTGGACATAATTTAAAAAAAAATTCTCTTATGAAAGTAATTGATACGATAAAAATGCTAGAAAAAGATAGATATTTTATTAAACAATTTAAGAGATTTAAAAAATGAATATTAATAGTCTTATAAAAGCTATTAAAGATACTAACATAACATTTTATAAACCAACAAAAGTAGAATTGTTAGTGTTTGATCAAAATGGAATTAATACAATTTCTCCATTTTTAAAAAAAAAATATTTTATTTTAAAAACAAGAGGAGAAGAAATTAATTTGTACGTTTTAATCTATCTATTAATAAATTTTAAAAAAATTAATTATATAAATTATATTAATAGTTTTATTGAATTAGTTAATCCAAAATTTATTGTTCATCATTCAGTAAATGATAAATTTTTTCAAATAAAGAAATATTTTCCAAAGATAATAACAATATTTATTCAAAATCAGTTCTTATATGACACAGAGATGAAAAATATTAAAAAAGGTATTTGTAATTATTCTTTTTTATGGGGGAGGGATGACGTAAAAAGATTTACAGATATTTCAATAAATAAACCTTTTCTAGTTGGATCTGTATTAAATAATTCAATTAAAAACTTAAAGATCAAATATAACAAAACACCTCTTTTTATATCTCAGTTTAGAGTTCAGAAGAGTAAATATTGGAAATTAAATGATAATTCTTTTATTGAATATGATAAACTTATGGAAGCAGATAAGTTTGCTTTGAAATTATTGTCTAATTATTTTAAGAAAAAAAAACAAAATATCTTTATCTTATGTGCGTCAAAATCAAAACAAAAACTGGCTAAAGAAAAAGAGTTTTATATAGAAAATGTCCCTAATAATAATATTAAATTTTTATCAGGTAACAGAACAATTTTTGGCTATCAAAAATGTAAATTATTTAAAAAAATTTTTTTTATAAATTCAACTCTTGGATTTGAATGTTTAGCACAAAAAAAAGATTGTTTTTTTTTTAATTTCAAAAATAAATTTGTTGGATTTAAATATTTAAAATTCCCTCTTTCAAAAAATGGTTCTTGTTGGTCGGATTCGTTAAATGAAAAAATATTGTTAAAAAAAATTGAAGAGTTTATGAATAATAAATCAGTCAAAAACTTTAATAAAAATAATAAAAAGTATTATTCTAGAATAATATATTATGATTATAAAAACAATATTCTTAAAAAAAATTTGAGAAAAATTTTTAAAGATTATGGTTAAATATTTTTAAATGAAAAAAATACTATTTGTAACTGCTTCTAGATCTGAATTTGGAATTTTAAAAAATATCATTTTATCCACATCAAATTTTTCAAATTTTAAATCTAAGTTATTAGTCACTGGGACTCATTTAAATTCTAAATTTGGATATACGAAAAATGAAATTAATAAATCTAATATTAGTAGAGTCATTTCAATTAAAATAAAAATGGGTAAAACCTCTGGCACAAATAGTTGCAATATTGCATCTGAGATGATTAAAAAAATTGGAGCTTTATTAAGCAAAAATCAACCAGATTCTGTGGTTTTATTTGGTGATAGATTTGAAATTTTAGCAATTGCATATGCATGTTTTTTGCAAAAAATTCCAATAATGCACATTGGCGGTGGTGAAACAACCGAAGGTTCCAATGATGAGTCAATAAGACATGCAGTTTCAAAATTAGCAAGTTTTCATTTTGTAAGCCACAAGATACATAAAGAAAGATTATTACAGATGGGCGAAAATAAAAAAAGAGTTTTTATAATTGGGAGCCCAGGAATTGAAAATATTCGTAAAATTAAATTAATGTCAAAATTAAATCTTGAAAAAGAATTAAAAATAAAATTTTTAAAAAATAATTTTGTAGTTAACTTTTATCCATTGACAAATCATATAGGAAAAGAAAAAAAACATATAAAAATTTTACTTAAAGCCTTGACAAAATTTAAATCAGCTAGAATAATTTTTACATTACCAGCATTTGATATAGGAAGTGACATAATTATTAATGAAATAAAAAAATATGTAAAAAATAATAAAAATTCATACTTTTATAAATCTTTAGGTTCATTAAAATATTTATCACTATTAAAATATTCTAACTTAATTTTGGGAAATTCTTCCAGCGGTTTAATAGAAGCACCAATAATTGGTACAAAAGTAATAAATATTGGTGATAGACAAAAGGGAAGAATAAAGCCTAAGGAGGTGATAAACATCAAGTGTGTAGAAAAAGATATTGTAAGATCTATAAAGTATGCATTAAGAAAGAAAATTTTGTATAAAAATATCTATCCTAAAATTAATTCAAGTAAAAAATTTACACAAATTTTAAAAAGTTTAAAATTTGAAAATGTGCTAATTAAAAAATTTATAGATTTTAAATAACAATGAAAAAAAAAATTTTAATAATAGGAAGTAATGGTCATGCAAATTCATGTTTAGAAGTAATATCCCAAGACAATAAATATGAATTTGTAGGATTTGTTGATAATAATTCTCAAAAAAATAAGGGGAAACTAAAAATTTTAGGTACCGACAAAGATTTGTTTGAATTAAGAAAAAAAATTAGATTCGCATTTATAGGGGTTGGTTCTTTAAAACTTATTAAGGTAAGAAATAATATTTTTAATAAATTAAAAAAATTAAAATATAAATTCCCTAAATTAATTTCACCAAATGCTTATGTTTCTCATAAAACTGAAATCAAAGAAGGAACTATAATTATGAGTCATGCTATGATTAATATAAATGTAAAAATAGGAACAAACTGTATTATTAATAACAAAGCTTTGGTTGAACATGACGTAATTATTGGAAATAATACTCATATCAGTACAGGGGCAATTATTAATGGTGGTGTACAAATAGGTGACAACGTTTTTATAGGAAGCGGATCAATTATTAAGGAAAATGTTAAAATTAAATCAAATAGTATAATTGGCATGGGGTCATTAGTGTTAAAAAATATTAACGGTGGGATTTTCAAAACAAAACTTAAATGAAGAATACTATAATTATTGCTGAGGCAGGAGTTAACCATAATGGTTCAATTAAATTAGCTAAGAAACTAATTGATATTGCGACTAATTCTGGTGCAGATTATGTAAAGTTTCAAACCTTTAAAAGTAATTTGGTATTTTCAAAAAATACGCCTAAAGCAGAATATCAAAAAAAAAATACTCCTAAAAAAATGACTGCATTACAAATGGGGAAAAAGTTAGAATTGAGTGAAGAGGAGCATTTGAAACTCATGAAGTATTGTAAATTGAAAAAAATCGGTTACTTAACAACCTTTCATGATATCGAGAGTTTAAAAACCTATAAAAAATTTAAATTAGACTACATAAAAATTGGATCAGGTGACATAAACAACTTGCCATATTTAGAGAAAGTTTCGAAAATTAGAAAAAAAATTATATTATCAACTGGTTTATCTGATTTGAATGATATTAATATAGCCGTACAAATATTGACAAAAAATATAAAAAAAAGAATTAAAAATATAACAATTTTGCATTGCAATTCTGCTTACCCTACTCCAATAAAAGATGTAAATCTCAATGTTTTGCATACGATTAAAAAAAAATTTAAAACTGAAATAGGCTTATCAGATCATACTCAAGGTATTGAAATTTCTTTAGCGGCTGTAAGTATGGGGGCAACAATAATTGAAAAACACTTTACGTTAAATAAAAAATTACCTGGCCCGGACCATAAGGCAAGTTTAAGCCCAAATGAATTAAAACAAATGATAAGCTATATAAGAAATATTGATATAGCAAAGGGAATTAATAAAAAAAAACCTACACTTAGTGAATTAAAAAATAAAAAGGTAGTTAGAAAATCAATAGTTGCAATTAAGAGTATTGAAAAAGGAGAAAAATTTACAAATTTAAATATTTCTGTAAAAAGACCTTCAACAGGTATATCACCATTAAAATTTAATAAATCAATAGGAAAAAAATCGTCTAAAAATTATTTGTTAGATGATCTTATCAACGAGAGAATATGATTATTAAGAATCTTAAAAATTGTTTAGCAAAAGAAACGGATACTATTAAAAGTAGTTTTGAGAAACTAGAAAAATCAGGAAAACAAATAATTTTTGTTATTAATAGTAAAAAAAAATTATTAGGTTCAATGACAGATGGAGATCTTAGACGAGCAATTTTAAATAATTATAATTTAAATGATAATATAAAATCAATATACAATAAAAAAGCTTTCACAGCCTCAAAAAAGATAACTGAAATTCAGGCAAAAATTATAATGCAAGAAAAAAATATTAATCACTTACCATTGATTGATAATAAAAATAAAATTTTTGGATTTTACTCCAAAATTTTTGATAAAAAAAAAATCAATAAAATTAATTGTGAATTTGTTTTGATGGCTGGTGGTAAAGGAAAAAGATTAAGACCATTGACTAATAATTGCCCAAAACCCATGTTAAAAATATCAGGAAAACCAATAATAGAAACAATATTAACTAGAGCAAATAAGCAAGGTTTTTTAAGTTTTATAATATCAATTAATTATTTAGGTTATAAAATTGAAAATTATTTTAAAGATGGAAAAAAATTTGGATTTACAGTTGATTATATAAAAGAAAAAAAACCACAAGGTACAATAGGGTCTTTAGGTAATATTAAAAGTAAATTAAAAGCAAAATATACCATAGTTTGTAATGGGGATTTAATTTCCGAAATAAATTATTTAAATTTGATAAAATTTCATGAATATCATAAATCATCAGCTACAATGGTAGTGTCACCATATCAAATTCAGAATCCTTATGGAGAGGTAAAAACTAAAAATACTAGAATTATTAGCATCAGAGAAAAGCCAACTTACATGTCATATATAAATGCAGGAGTATATATTTTTAATACATCAATGATAAAGCTTATTAAAAAAAATCAATCATTAGATGCGGTAACATTTTTTGAACTATTAAGAAAAAAAAATAAAAAAACATTAGCTTTCCCGATTCATGAGTCATGGCAAGATATTGGATTAAAAGAAGATTTTTTGAAATTAAAGAGTTTAGATTTTTAAATATACTTATTAAAGCATGTTAAAAAATAAAAATTTCCAATTAGTAGGAAACAAAAAATGTTTTAAAAATACATTTTATCAAGTTGTAATTCAGTCAAAAAAATATCCTATAGATATAGATAAATTTTATGAACTTAAACTGGTGATGAAATTTGTTTAAATTTTTTTATGCAAAAACTTTTTTTCTTGACAGATAATATAATCACCAAAAGAGATTATAATAGGTTTGGAATAAATTTTCTAAAAAAAAAATTTGATGTAAAAATAATTAGCTTAGTAAACTATATAAACCCATTACTTAGTAAAAATCATTACAATTTTCAATGCAAAGAGTTAATTAAAATTAATACCTTAAATAAACTTAATCGATTTTTATCAATGAATAAAAAACTTTTAATAATCGATTTTCTTGGATCTTCAAAAAGATCGTGGCTTGTAAGAAATTTAATTCAAAAAAAAAATATTAAAATTATTAGTATTTATTGCGGTTTGTTTCCTACTCCATCATTTAGTTTTTTTGAGAGAGTTATAAACTTATTTAATAAAAGAAAAAGATTTGGTGGTAACTTACTCCATAAACTACAAATAAGATTTTTTAATTATTTAAATAAAGATTACAAACCAAATATAACTTTAGTAGGTGGAGATGTATATACAAATCTGGCAAAACAAAAAAAAATTAAACATATAGTTAAATCTCATAGTTGGGATTATGACTCATATTTAAAGTTAAAAGATAAAAAAATTAAAAAAAAAAATTACGCTGTTTTTATAGATTGTGACGTTGTTTTTCATCCAGATTACATTTATCATAATATCACTCCACCAGCTAGACCTAAAGAATATTTTCAATCTTTAAATAGTTTCTTTTCTAAAATAGAAGAAAAATACAATTTAGAAATAAAAATTGCAGCTAGTCCAAAAACAAACAAAAAAAAAATTGAAAAATATTTATTTGGAAGAAAAATTTATTATAATAAGACCCAAGAGTTAGTAAGGGACTCTAAGGCAGTTTTTATGCACGCAAGTACAAGTATTTTTTTTCCCCTTAAATTTAATAAACCCCTAACTTTTATTACCTGCAATGAATTAAGAAATTCATGGTTTGAAGATCAAATAATATATTTTGCAAAGTTACTTAACAAAAAAATATTAAATATTGACTCAGAAAGTGATGTAATGGGCTTCTCTATATTTAAAAGTACTAATAAATCTCTTATAAAAAAATATTTAAAATTGAACGATAAGTCAAAAAATACTAAGGATGTATTGATGTGGAAAAGTTTGAGCGACTATATAATTAATAATAGAATATGAATAAAATAATAACTAGCTATTGTTCTTTCATAATATTATAAGAGCCTTTATTTATAATACATAATGATTATTGGATTAATACCTTCAAGATTAAATTCTACAAGACTAAGAAATAAGCCTCTATTAGAGATAGATGGATTACCAATTATTGTGCATACACTCAAAAGAGCACAATTATCGAAAAAACTTGATAGAGTAATAGTATGTACCGATAGTAAAAGAATTGTTGAAGTTGTAAAAAAAAATGGTGGCGAAGCAATTATGACTTCAAAAAATCACAAAAATGGAACAGAAAGAATTGCTGAAGTTGCAAAAAAATTTAATTCAAAATTAATAATTGACGTTCAAGGCGACGAACCTTTAGTGGATCCAAAAGATATAGACAAAGTAATAGATTTTCACTTAAAAAATAAAAATTTTGATATTGTGGTGCCATCAATGATCTCAAAAGTAAATTCTAAAAGTCAAAATTTAGTTAAAGTAGTTTTCAGCGAGACGGGAAAAATATTATATTTTAGTAGAGCGCTAATTCCTCATGATTTTAAAAATAATAAGCCAAATTATTTTAAAGATTTATCAATTGTATCCTTTTTACCTAAAGCTTTGCAAAAATTTTCAAAAACAAAAATGGGTAAACTTGAAAAAATTGAAGGCATAGAATTAATCAGAGCATTAGAAATTGATCTAAACTTAGGTACCTTTGTAAGTAAGGGAACAAGTTTTTCAGTTGATGTAAATGATGATCTTCTTAGAGCTATTAATATAATGCCACATAATATAATTAGAAAAAAATATTAATATTCAAACTTTACTTGATAATGAAAAAAAATTTTTTTTTAGGATTTATTCCAGCCAGAAAAGGATCACAAGGAATCAAAAATAAGAATATAATTTTATTAAAAAAAAAAAAACTTATTGAATACTCAATTAAAAGTTCATTAGAGTCACGATTAATTGATCAAACTTTTGTTTCAACAGATGACCAAAGAATATTAAATCTTTCAAATACGTTTAAAAAAGTAAATTTTTATAAAAGATTGAAATCCTTATCAAGTTCAAAATCTTTAATGAAAGATGTTATAATAAATTTCATTAATCAGCATAAAAGAAATTACAGCTTAAATAATTTAAATATAGTTGTATTACAGCCAACATCACCATTAAGAAACTCTAAAGATATTGATGATGCAATAAGTTTTTTTCTAAAAAAAAAGGCTAAGTTTTTAGTTTCTGTTAGTGACCCAATGTCTCATCCAGAGGATATCGTTTTTGAAAATAAAAAAAAAGTATCCAAGCTTATTTTAAGTCAAAAGGAAAAAAACAGACAAAATTTTAAAAAATTTTACTATATAAATGGTAGTATTTTTATTATAAACGCTTCTAGTTTTTTAAAGTCAAAAAAATTTGTAAATAAAAATACTTTATTATTTAAAATGAAAAAAAAGCACTCTATAGAAATTGACGATCTTATTGATTTAAAATTAGTTAAAGCATTAATATAATGAAATTAAGATTAAACGTTAATATCATTAATAAAAAAAATTCTCTAAAAGATTTGTTTAATGAAACTAAATCTAGAGGATACAACAATCCTTTAATTATTTGTGATAAATATTTTATTACAAACACATATTTAACAGATAATTTGAAAAATTTTAAAAATATAAAATTTATAGAATTTAATAAAGAACCAACATATGAAATGCTTAATTATGAAATTAAGAAAATAAGAAAATTAAAAAAAATAGATTGTGTAATTGGAATTGGAGGTGGTAGCTCAATAGATTTTGCTAAAGGGATAGCAACCTTGATTAAAAATAAAGGCCCATCCACTAAATTGATGGGATTTCCAAAAAATATCAATACACCTTTGCCGGTAATTGCTGTACCCACTACTACATCCACTGGATCAGAGGTGGTGTATAATGCGGTATTTACTCACGAAAAAAAGAAAAAAAAATTAGGTATAAATTCTGAATTTAATTATCCTGTTCTATCATTACTCGATACTAGATTAATTGATAAAACACCAAAAAATATTTTATATCAATCTGCATTAGCAGTATTAGTCAGATCAATTGAAACTTATACAGCTCCAGATGCTAATTACATAACAAAACATTTTTCAAAAATATCTTTTGAAATGATTGTATCTGCCTTGAAATCAAAATCTAAAAATCAAAATTTTTTTCAAAAACTTCAATGGGGCTGCATATTTTCTATGCTATCATTGTCTAATAATTCAGGTGGTCCAAGCGCATTATTACATTATTATTTGTCAGTAAACTACAACATAAGTCAACCTCTAGGATATTCTTTTACAGCATTTGAATTTTTCAGGGAAAATATTAAGAAAGGTTATAAAGGATACGATGAGTTAACTTATATCCTTAATAATAGAAATAAAAAAAAAAATAATTTTTTTTTGTCAGAACTAAATAAATTAATTAAAAAAAATAATATTTATATAAAAAAATCTAAATTAATTATTAAATCAGATAAAAACTTTAAGAAAAATATGTTTGAGGTTTTTAAAAAAGCAAATTTTGAACCATTAAAAAAAAATCCAATTAAACTAAATAAAAAAGATCTTAAAAATATAATTGAAAGGATAGTAAATTAAATGCCAGGATGGGAATTTGTAAATAAAAATGAAAAAAATGCTTTAAGTAAAATTTTTAAGTTTCAAAAAAAAGGTATTCAAAAACCATTGTTTTATAATGGAAAAAAAGTCAAAGAATTTGAGAAAAATTTTGCATCTTATGTTGGTTCAAAGTATGCAGTTTGTGTAACTTCTGGAACTGCAGCAATTAAAATAGCTCTATTAGCAGCAGGAGTAAAACCAAAAGATGAGGTAATAACACAATCATTTACTTTTATTGCTGTGGTAGAGGCAATTCTAGATATTGGGGCTAAACCAATAATAACCGAAGTTGATGAAACACTTAACATGTGTCCAAGAGATTTAAAAAATAAAATAACAAAAAAAACAAAAGCAATAATACCTGTACATATGTTAGGAGTTGCAGCAGAAGTTGATGAAATTAAAAGAATAGCAAAAAAAAATAATCTAACAGTTATAGATGATAATTGTGAAGCTCTAGGCTCTAAGTGGAATAAAAAAATACTTGGAAATCAATTTGATATGTGTGCATGGAGTTTCGATATTGGAAAAACTATCACTACCGGAGAAGGTGGCATGATAACAACGAATAATAAAAATTATTACAATTATTGCTTAGAATACAAAGATCACGGACATCAGAATAATCCAAAATTTCCAAGAGGCAAAGATACTCACAAAATTTATGGTTTTAATTATAGAGTTAGTGAATTAGTTGGAGCACTTGGAGTTGAACAGTTGAAAAAACTTAAAAAAGTTATTTCAGGTAATAGAATAAGGTATGATATATATGAAAAAGTATTCAAAAAATATCCAAGTGTAAAGCTTAGAAAAATACCTAAAAAGAATTTGCCTTTAAAAGATTGTATCATTTTTAATTTTGAAAATACTAAATTAACCTCTACATTTTTGGAAAAAATTAAAAAAGAAAAAATAATAACTAAGAATGTTCCAGACGCAATAGAATGGCACTTTGCAAAATATTGGGATCATATTTTTAAAAAATTTGGGTTTTCAAAAAAAAAATTATTAGCAAGCTTTCCTAAATCTAGTAATATTATAGAGAGAAGTTGTTCAATTTTTATATATTCTTCGGAGAAAATATCAGAAGTAAAAAATAAAGCCAAAAAAATTGATAATATTTTATATGAATTGTTGGTTAAATAAAATTACCTGTATTTAATTTTGACAAAAGTATTTTTTATTATTTAAATTAGATAGTAAGTCTTTATAGATAACATTTATTAGCTATATTTAAAAATAATATGAAAAAAGAAATTAATTTTTTTGATAAAAATATTGACAGAAAATCAGAAATCGTTCGACAAAGTTTGCAGTACGCTCCTGGTACCAATATACCACTTCCATCAGTAGTAGAGATTAGTGACTCGGGAACTTGCAATAGAGCCTGTTCTTTTTGTCCTAGAAGCAATAAAGAATGGATTGAAAAATTTGATACAAAAGAATTTATAAAAACAACACTTCATGAAAAGATTTGTAAAGAATTATCAGATTTGGAATATAGCGGAATAGTAGTTTATTCTGGTTTTAATGAGCCATTATTAAACAAGGCTTGCTATGAAAATATTGCTAGAACAAGAAAATATTTGCCTAAAGCAAAAATTGAATTGATTACTAATGGTGATGTACTTAATTTAAAAAGATTAAAAAAATTATTTGAAGCAGGATTATCCACAATATTAATCAGTGTTTATGATGGACCTGAGGATATGAAAAAATTTGAAAAATTATGTTTGGAGGCAAAATTAGATGAAAAAAATTTTGTTATAAGAAACAGGTATTTACCCCCAGAAGATGATTTTGGCATTACAATAAGTAATAGAGGAGGACTTATGGAAGAAGCCGAACACTCTATAAAATCTCTTACTAAAACACTTAATCAACCTTGCAATTATCCTTCTTATAATTTTTTTATTGATTATAACGGAGATGTTTTAATGTGCTCTCATGATTGGGGAAAAAAAAATATTCTTGGAAATTTAAATAATGAAACGATATTGAATATCTGGACATCTGACAACGCAAAAAAATCAAGAATTAATTTAGCTCAAGCAAATAGAAAATTTAGTCCATGCAATGTGTGTGACGTCAAAGGTGATTTAATTGGCTCTAATCATGCTTTAGCCTGGAAAAAAATTATAAGTGTATGAAAAAAATTTTCTTATTAGGAGCAAGTTCGGATATAGGTTTGGAAACTACTAAATTATTTCTTGAAAATAATTGGGAGGTAACAGCTCATTATAATAGTTCGTCGAAAACACTTAAATTGATGAAAAAAAAATTTAAGAATCTACATTTAATTAAATTTAATTTGAAAAAAATTACACAACTTGAGACATTTGTTAAAAAAAATAAATTCTATTTAGGTAAATTCGATTGTTTTGTCAGTCTTACTGGTTATCTAAAACACGTAAATTTTAAAAATTTTAAAATTAAAGAATTCTATGATCATTTAAATGTAAATTACTTTTCAAATTTAATAATTATAAGAGAAATTTTAAAAGGTATGGAAAAAAGGAAATATGGAAGAATATTATTAAGCTCAAGTATAGGAACAAAATTTGGAGGAGGCCCTAATTCTTTTGCTTATTCTTTGTC
>MDTG01090892.1_pt1 | contig 21308 bp, 25 predicted proteins | sample 811421 | NCBI WGS metagenome assembly MDTG01 (sample SAMN05326645, study PRJNA326480) | marine metagenome | isolation source: seawater | place: Pacific Ocean: South East | collected 2011 | reverse complement strand
TGAGATTAAAAAGAATATATGGGCTTATACTGCTGCCTTTATTGATTCAGATGGATATATTACAATGGATAAAAATCATAATCCAAGAGTAGGTTTAGTAGCGACAGGAAATAGAGGAAAGGCATTCATGTTGGAGATGCACAAATCAATAGGGATGGGAAGATTGCATTTAGACCAAAAATCTCCACAAGATACCAGACTAATAAACAGACTTAATTTCTATTCCGGTACAGAAATAACAGACTTATTGACCAAATGCTTACCACATTTTAAATTAAAGAAAAATAATGCTAAAGTATTATTAGAATTAATTAAGATTAAAAAAGAAAATAAGAAAGAAGATTGGTATAAAGAAAGAAAGGGAGAGTTATTCAAATTGATGAAGTATTATAATCATAGTGATAACAGCAAATTCGATTGGAAGGCATGGGATATTGACATAGATAATATTTCTAAACTCGAACAGAACAGTAAAATGGAGTTCTAGAAATGGTGCAAGAGAGAAGAAGATTCACCCTCACTAATCTATTTAGGAGGGCGACCCCAAAGCCGGAAGATAGGAAGATATTCAATCCCGGCATACAAGAAAAAGATACAAGTTATATGATAACTTCACCAATACTCTATCATGTTGCTCAGTCTTCTGTAATAGTCAGAACTTGCACAACCCAGTTGAAGAATGAGATATTCAGAAGAGGATATACATGGGAAGAGAAGTTCACATCAAAATGCGGTGAATGTGGCAACGAGCATCAAAGCGCAGTAAAACAGTGTGCTGATTGTGGTTCTATGGAACTAAAGAAACCAGACAAAAGCCAATTAAAATATGCTCACAAATTCCTAGATAGATATGTCAATTCATCTGAGCAATTGTTCATTGACGTATTGAAGGAATTAGAGGATGACCTAAACATAATGGATGACGCATATATCATATTGGTCAAGGAATACTATATTGACAATGCTGGTAAAATAAGAATGCATAAGATAAATCAGATATATCGTGGCGACCCTGTGACCATGCACATCCATTCAGACATGAATGGTGACAAGGGTAATTCTGGCTTTACTTGTATCAAGCACAGGGACCAAATCACAGAAGACCCAGTTGGACATTGTGAGATATGCGGGGATATGATGTACCCTGTCCATTATGTGAATAGAGTGAACGGAAAGGAACAGTATTACATCGAGGGTGAGGTTCTTCACTTCAGTAAATATAACCCAAGTAGATTGTATGGGCTATCTCCTGTATTGACATTATGGAATCACATAACCACTTTACTTGCTATGGAGAACTACGTCAATTCATCATATTCCAAGAGCAGAATGCCTAGAGGACTTCTTGCGGTGCAGACTAGAAATATAGACTCAATGAAATCCTTCTGGCGAGGAGTCAAAGAAAAGATGGAGCAAGACCCTCACTTCATACCTGTTATGGGTATTGAGGCAGAAAACGGTAAGGGTTCTATTGAGTGGATTAAGTTCATGGATAGTCTGAAGGAAATGGACTACGTTTCTGTTAAGGACGACCTAAGAGATAGAATATCAGCATTCTACGGAGTAAGCAAGATATTCATGTCTGATAATTCTGCTAGTGGCGGATTGAATAATGAGGGTATGCAGATACTTGTGACCAATAGGGCAGTAGAGATGGCTCAGACACTTTACAATGAATATGTTTTACCTTTCATAACCAAGGAGTTTGGTATTACAGATTGGCAATTGAAACTACCTCCATCGGAAGAGGAAGATGCAATAGCAAAACTAAGGAAGAGAGAAATCGAAGTAAATATTGCAGCATCAATAAAGAATCTAGGTTTCGAGGTTGATATGGACGATGAAGGAAGATTTACGTTTGAGAAGCCTCCTCCAGAAATGCAAGAAGGAAAGAAGGATAAGGATGAGGAAATAGAATTAGACCCCTATGCAGGAACCAACATAGACCAATCACAATTAGGACAAATGATGGAACAAGGAACTAGACCTACTAAAGAGGAAGCAGGTAAGCCAGCAGAAGTAAAGGGACAGACTAGAAACAAACCTAGCATGAGTGTAGGTCCAGACCAAAGATTCACAGGACTACCTAAAGAAGCAGGTAATCAAAACGTGGACAAGAGGACAGAAAGGAGGGTTGGTTAGTGTGGAAGAGTGTTCTGCTAAAATCTTCTAATTTTAATACGCTTATGGCTTGGTGGTCTAGATACGTTAGACCCGATAATGAGCAAAATGAATCCTTCTTGGATATATGGGTTACGTGGGAAGAAATAGAAGCAATAGAGAATAGTGATGCTGTTGAAAGAAGACTCGTTGGCAGTTATCCAAGAATACAACTGTTGGAAGAAATAGAAAGAAGGATAGGTTTCTTATTGAAAATTGTAGTGGATGGAGCATATAGTCAAGGAAGCAACATTAGCATAAAATACAAAAATGCTGACAATTCTAATCTAGTTAATAACTATGTATACCATGCCAAAGATTATTCTGATATGTATAAAGAACTAATCTTATATGAAAGATACAGAGTAGATGACATATCCAATAATATCTGGAACACATCTGTATCGGCACTAAAAAGAAAAAACTATCCGAATATGCAAACAGAAAGAAATAAGCATCAAAAACTCAAAAGACATATACCTAAAGACTTGTTAGAGAAATTCACAGACGAAGAAGAGGAGAAGATGCTAAAGGTAATTTCAAGTAATGATTATTCATACAATAATTATCTGATAATGCAACTGATAAAGAATCAAAGGTATAGTACAGATATAAACGCACTAAGAACAGCATTAAGAGATGTGGAATTATGAAATGGGAAGAAATAGTTAAGAAAAAGAAAAAGCCAGATTTTCTGGATTTAGATGGAGATGGAAACAAAACGGAGCCTATGAAAGAGGCAGCGAAAGATAAAGGTAAGAAGGGTGAGAAAGATGAGTGAGAAAAGCGTAAGAGATTTAGAAAGAGAACTAGTCAAGGCTAGAAAAAGAGAAGCCAGCGAGCGTAAAGTTAACACAAGTAGAAACTTGGATTACATAGGCCCAGACCCTAACTCAGTGAAAAAGGAAAAGCCCGGAATGGCAGATATACCAGACTATATCGGACTACCAAAGAAACAAAGAAGAAGAACAGAAAACAAGTGGTAGTCATGAGTTTCATGGATGTATTGAAGGCCAAGCCGATAATCATAGAGAAATCTATGCCTATTGTAAAGGAAGACTATACATCCAGACCATTATACAGAAAACTAGAATCTAGGTTAGAGGAAATCAGTGGACTTAGCGCACCTGTTCCCACTATAATGCAAGCGGTTGATGAAGCAATAAAGGATAGCCAACAGTCTGATGTTGAGTTATCAGCAGAAGAAGAGAAGCAAATGAAGGTGAAGATAAAATCACTCAAGGAAGAATTGAAACTAGTTGACAAGACTAGCAAAAAAGCATATCAAAATAGAATAGAAAACCTTGAGAAAATCATATCGAGGTTAGAGGAACTAAAAGAAACCCACGATGAAATCATGGAAAGATTAGAGCCACTAAAGAAGGAATATAAAGAACTAGAAGGGGGAATGGGGGAAGAGGCTCAGACTAGAGCAAAGGAACTAAATGAAAAAATAAGACCTCTAGAGAAAGAAATCAATGAAATAAAGAGTAACATGCGTAATGCATTTACTGGGACTTTCTCATATCGTCCGGTGTTACCCGAAGAAAAGACTGAGGGAAACATGGCTGATAAAGTATCTAAGAAGCCTAGAAACGAGAGACAAAGAGATGGAGATGCAGAATATGACATCACCTTCTCAACAGGGATAGCGAACTACAAGAAGAGGGTGGAAGAATACAACAAACTAGAGCCTATCGTAACAAGCAAGAAAGACAAGGCAATAACAAAGGACAAGATAAAACAACAAATAGATTCTTTGGAAAGGCAAGTTAAAACAGGGAAGAAAGATAGACCTCTTCTAATTACTTCCAAGGGAGGTATAGGTAGGCAGGAGAATGTCAATGCTGTTCTAGTCAATGCAATAAGACAACTAAACATGTCAGAATATGCAGATGAAATAGTAGACAAAATCTCGCCTAAGATACGTCAAAGAGTCAAAAGACAAGAAAGAGAACTAAACAACCAAGAAGAAGCATTGATGCAGTTAATAGATGAACTGAATGCTGAAGAGATATCTAGTTCCACCGAAACAAGATTGCAAGTAAACAATATGCTCAACAATAGATTCCTATACAATATGACTCTAAACGTATCTGGAGAAAGAGATAACATACATCCCGATGTGGTAAATGCGCTAAGGGAACCAGATGTGTTTGAGGATGTAGTTAGAAAGATGAAGGAAATAAAACCAAGTCTGAAGAGAGTGAAGTCCAAGGATGTAAGAACAGTCATGCAATCCTTACGAACAGCAAAGACAGATGTATCTCAAATAGCGAGACAGGTTCTATCAAGACAATATCCCGACAATATAGAATACAAAGACCTACTAGCATTGAACTCAGAATCGGATTTAAGTAAATTACTAGACAAACTTGGAATGCTGGTTGCATCATGGGATGCATTGTCAGATAGGTTTTTCCTCGATGCAGAAGATGTGGATGAACAGTATTGGTCTGATGAAAAGATAGTAGCAGAAATAAAAGAAAGTTGGGAGACACTATTGGAAGATGCACCGGAGATAGCAGGGTTGAGCGAGGAAGAAATGCAATCCAAGTATAATGAGCATCTAAAGAAAGGATATAGTAGACTGGTCAAGCAAATGGAAAAACTATACAAGAGCATAATAATGTATTACGATGCAAGCATGACTCTATTAGATGCATTTATCAGCGCAAAGGGATTCAGATATCAACTACCTGCAACTAGTGATTGGTCGGGAATACTCACATTAGGGGCAGGTGAAAAGAGAGACACTGACTTGGCTTTGGAAACCATTAGAAAGAATCTAATGGAGACAAAGAAGGATGTGGATGGACAGCGAACCATAATGAAAGGCTTCATTCCTAATATAGATGACTACATTCAATCGCTAGAGGAAGACAATGTAGATAGCACTTTACTCGATGAATATGAAAGAGCCAGCAAAGAAGCACAAAGAGAAAGAGTTAGGCAAGCAAAAGAAGAAGACGATAAGAAAATAAGAAGGGATAAGGATAATCCTTATTCCAGAAGGGCAACTACCGAGACAATGAGAGAGGCATCTAAGCCGTTCCTTGAACAGCCAAAGAAAGAAGAAGAGGAATAAATATGTGCAATTCTTGTGGAGATGATACTCATGTTGTCAAAGAAGAATTCTCTTCAGATGTATGGGTCAAAGGATATGATAACTGGAAGAAAGTCCTAAAGAATCTAAGACCAGAAACTATAATCAGACCAGATGAGAAAGATAGAAGCAGAAGCGATGACCTTTCTTGGATTGCTCCTATTGATGCTGTTGATTTGAAGGACGAACAAGACGTTAGAACAAAAACTGCTGATTGTCCCGAATGCGAATTCATAACCGATGGAAGCATGGAGGATAGAAGAAAGTCAAAAGAAAACCCAAACTATCCCGGCAAATGCAAAGAATGTGCAGAATATTGGTGTTCAGTTCCATACAATGATAGATACTCAGATAGTGGTATGTGTGGTTTTAGGGTATGCGAGAAGCATTGGAAGAAGATGACAAAAAACGGTAGAATAACGGACACAGTAGGAGGCCATCGTTTTACAGGAGATTATGATACTACCAGAAGACAATCGGACTATGATGAAGATGGTCAATTTAATGAAGACAGATACAACAGGAGGAATCGGAGATAATGTGGGAAAGCCAACTATTGAAAGAAGACAGTGATTTACTTCAAAAGGTAAATCCTAAGCAAAAGAAGAAACTGAAGAAATTGGTTCAGACATCTGAGCCTAGTGAGTATATGGGACAGGATTTTACCAAATTGAGTGACTTAGTAAAGGAACTAAAGTCGCTAGATATGATGAAGTCAGACAAGAAGATGCTCAAGAAAATGAATAAGATAGATGAGGCCAATGTCTCCTTGATTGCTGCCGCATCTGAATTGAGAAAGGAATACGAAACTCTATACAGACAACTTAGAGGATTAGTATATCCAAAAAGCAAAGGAGAACTAGGAGATGAGAAAAATGAGTGAAGAAAATGAGATGTTGATGCTAATGAAAGAATTAGTAGACAAAGTGAAGAAGTTAGAGAGAGCAGTCTATAATGATGATAACCTACTGATGAAGTCGGGTTTTGTTGTAGCAAGCACACCAACTCCATCAATTGCTAATAACTCAGCATCAATTGATGACGATAAGATAGCAAAGATGGATTGGAGTGAAATCAATGATATGGTTTCAAGGATAGAAGGCGGTGTATAAGATGGATGATTTACTACCAAGAAAAATAAACAAAGAAGAAAAGATTGAGAAATTGTTAGAGAATGCAGTGACGAAAGCAAAAGAGGCAGTGGGAGAAGTAATGAATTACAATGAAATCCCACTAGAGGAAACAGCAAAAGTAGAGGGTGAAGATGTCAAACTAACTAGGCCCGATGCTAATCCTCCGAAAGAGAAACTAGACGTGCTAGAAGGAATTAGACCGGAATTCGGAAAGGAATGATATGCTTCTGAAGTCAGTCTTTGTTGGCAAGCAAAACAAAGCACTAGCGAAGCGTATCTTAGACTTCTATGAAGATGTTAGGTATAATTATCTATCAGCAAGGGAAGACCCGAAGGAATATAGAAAGAATTGGGTGGAGAGCGTAAAGAGAATAAGAAAGGATTTTGACGGACTAGGAGAGTTTTCTTCCATGCTGAAGAAATATCTAGAGGAAGAGAATGTATTTAGTCAGAAGTCACTTAATCCCGAATCATACGATGCCAAGAAACTATATGATTCTATCAAGCAGATGAGATTTAACTCTTCTGAATTGAATGACCCGTTTGCCAGACAGATGGGCGATGATGTCATAGAGAATCTACTACGCTCCCCTCCAATATTTGCTATGTTCATACACTATGCATTGCGTTCAGATTCTAGCGCAATAAAGGAAGATGCGTGGAATAAGCATGACCTCAAACCAGATAAGATTACTCAAGGTGCGGAAGGATTGGATTTAGCATTAAAGGATGTACCATTATACATCATTGAGCATTATGGAGATGACAAGGATGGTAATGATAGAGTAGAGGATAAATTTGAGGCAGCATTGAAACTACTGAAGAAAGTCTTCCTAGAAGAGAAATCAGAAGATGAGTGGGAAGCACTAGTTGACCTAGACCTAAAGAAGAGTGATGAAGAGAAGGCTGAGATAGAATTCATAATACCTAACAAGCCGATGTATAGAATATTTGAAATAAATGACATAAAGGAATTGAAAGGATTCACAGGAGAATGGGTAGTTCAAGAAAAGTATGACGGAATAAGAATACAGATACACAAGACAAATGGGGATGTGAAGATATATTCTTACAATAAGAAGGACATATCTGAGAAGTGCAAGGACATAATCAAGATACTGAAACAGAAAAAGTTCGGTGATTTGATACTTGACGGAGAACTGATACTATATGATGGAGATGAACCTCTACATAGAGCAGACACAATAGCCCACTTGTTCAAGAACAAATACAAGGATGCTACACTAAAAGCCAAGGTATTCGATATTATGTCCCATGATGGGGAAGACCATACTGATAATCCATTGAGAGAAAGAGTGAATATACTTCAGTATCAACTGGCTCAACACTCCGAGGATATACTAGAGTTTCCAAACAAGAAGAATACGAGGATAGCAGACTCGTTAAGCGAGATAGACAAATACGCAAAAGACATTATGCAGTCAAAAACCTCAGAAGGGGTGGTGATAAAAGATATAGAATCAACATATTACATAGGCACGAAAAAGAATCCTAAGTGGATTAAGTTCAAGAAATTCGTTGACTTAGATGTAATAGTGTTGGAAAAGAAGAAGACAAAATCAAATATGTACTCTTACAGTGTAGGGGTTGGTCCTTTATCTGGTGAAGAAGCAAGAGAGCATACGGGAATAGAGTATGAAGGAAAGACATATCTGCCAGTAGGAAAGGCACTTAACACCAAAGAAAACGTAGACATAGGTGCTATTGTAAGAGTGAAGGTTGATGAAGTAAGAAGGGCAGGTAAAGGATATAGTCTGTATTCTGCTAAGGTTATAGAAATTCCAGAAGTAGATACTCCAGAAAAACTAGTCACTCTAGAGTTACTATCAAAGGATGGTAGGAAGTCCTTGAAGTATAATGTAGAAGAAGCATTGCTAAAATACACAATAACTGATGGTATTCACGGCACTGCTGAGATTCTATTGAAATCAGACTATGAAGGATATAGCATATATGGTATTGAAGGAGACAGTCTAATGGAGAAGAATGCCATTGCTGATATGGATATGTGGAAGGAGCAGTTATCTGAGATACATAAGGGTAAGACAACTGAAGCAATAGCCATAATAAAACAATATCTGCAAGAGGAAGACCCAGATGAAAAAGGTATTCATGTCAAAGATATATTTGAGTTCATAGAAAAGAGAGATGCAGACTTGACAGAATCAATGTTTGAAAATAATCCAAGGAAACTAAAGAACTTCCTAAATGACCATGATGCATTCATACCATTAGGTAATCAGAAGTTCACTGCTAACTCTAAGATAATAATAAAAGACAAAGAAGAAGATAACAGTAGATATGGTAAGTTTCAACTATATACTAGAAAAGACAATAATATTGATTTCATAATTAATTACAAAGATGAAACATTTGCTTGGACTATTGACATAGATGACTCAAAAGATATTTACAACCTATTTGGAAAATCAGGTAAATATCCAGCAGAAGTTTCTAGGGGAGTTCAAAAAGATAAACTTTTAGATAGCGGTAAAATACTAATGGGAGTTCAAAAGCATGGATATCATGAATATAAATTAGAAGGGGATAAGTTTGAGACTAGATTACATTTGAGAGTCATACCAGTCAAAAACCAAGATACATGGCTTGCTTGGACTGGAATAAAACAAAAGATGTTAGAAAGGTCAGATGATGAAGGAATATGGGATATTACTGAAGATAGGTATAAAAAATTAACCATGCAAATAAAGTAATAACGCTCAGTTCATATAGTAAAAGTAGGAAGTGTCCCTGTGTCCGAGTCAAAGTTACTTAAGTCTGGAGATGATAACGAGTTTAATATTCTCAAATCAGATGATTTAATCATAGGTGGATATGCTTCAATAGAAATAGTAGACAAACAAAATGATTTAATTACACTAAAAGCATTAGAAGAAGCAGTAACAAAATACATGAAAGATGCAAAATATAGAAATGTAATGTCAAACCATTCAAATGTTCAAGTAGGAGATGTAATAGAAAAGTATAGAGATAAAAATGGTAATCTCCATAGAACACAAGTAGATGATGTAGGATTTTATGTTGTTATTAAATTAAGAGATGACATAGAAAAAGCAAAAGAAATATCAAGAGGTATTAGAAAAGGAACATTACGTTCTTTTAGTATAGGTGGTCAAGCCTTAAGTAAAAGAAAAAAGTCTAATGAAGAATTAGGTGAATATAACGAAATTGACAAGTTAGAACTCCATGAAGTAACAATTTGTGAGAAGGGGATAAATCCAGAAGCAAAGTTTGACATTCTAAAAGAGGAGAAAGATAAAATGAGCGAAAAGTTGGAAAAAGCACTTGAGGAGTTGAACGGTCTTATGACGCAGTTGAACGAATTCAAGAAAGAAGAGTCCGACATGGACGACAAAGAGAAAATGTCCATGAAGGAGAAAGACGAAGAGAAAATGTCCATGAAGGACAAAGACGAGGAGAAGATGGGCTATGAGTCTATGGATTCCGATGAGGAAGACGTTGAGATGATGGCTGAGAAAGACCTCGAAATGGCTGATATGGATGAAGCCGATATGGAAAGAAAGGGAAGAATGGGGCCAGAAGGCTTTGTTGAGAATGCTGGTGCAGGTGAACCCGGACAGGGCAAAAAGCACGAACAAGCAGGTCAACTAGGTTCTCTCTACAAAGAGTGGTCGAATGATGAATTCTCCACACTAGACCTTTCCAGTGAAAATGTGGAGAAAGCATACGAGGCTTTCAAAGCAGAACAGTTAGAGAAGATGGCTTATGATTCTCTAAAGGAGCAGTTCGCTGCAAGGTTCGCTAATGAGCAAAGTGTCCGAAAGGCAGAAGTAGCACGAAGCGAGTATGATGCAAAGAACGAAGTTGAAGCACTAAGAGAGGAATTTGCTACACTAAGGAAATCTCTTTCTGAGCAGACTGATACAATAGCAAAAGCACAGGCATTTGAAATGCCAGATGTTGATGTATCAGAAATGTCATGGGCCGAGATAAACAGTTTTGTTTCACAATATGAGGAGTGATTTAGATGAGTGGATATATTAAGACAGTAAAAGATTTAGAGGCCGCAACCTATGGAATTAGGGGAGGTACAGGAAATACCCTACTGAAAGGTGCAGGTGTTGTTGGTGGATTACATACCGCCCATGACGCTGGAACATCTGTTTTGAGTACGGGTGCAGCAAGCGGATTAACTTCGCTATATAACACAATATTTGGACAGAAAGTTTGGTCTATGCTTAACCAAGAGGTTAATGCTTTGGCTATTCTTCCAAAGAGGCCATACACGTCAAGTGGATGGAGAATACTAAAAAGCAGGGCATTTGGTGGAAGTGGTTCTACCTTTGATGTTGGCGGTGATGCTTTTGGAGGGGCTGCTCCAAGAGCAGACAAGTTAGGTGCTGTTGAGGAGAATGCTGCAATAGGTGTAGGAAACCTATCGGCTGTTGCACCCGAATACACAACGCTGTTTACCAGCCCTAAGACCGTTGCACATCTGTTTGAGTTTTCTGAGATTGCTCTTGAGATGGCTAAGATTGACGATGGTGTAGGTGACTTAAGAGCCTTAATCCGTGAGGATATGGGTAAACACCACGCTGAAGTACAGAACAAGATGCTACTAATGCCTCTTGAGAAGTATGACGAAGCAAACACACTAACAGACCTTGGAAGGCAATATACTTCTTTGATGAAGGTAGTTGCTTCAAGTGCTGAGTTAGCAGCAATGCAGGATGCTTCGTTAATAGCAACAACGTCTGGCTCTACCCCAGATACCATAAGCAAGTTGTACGGTAACAACGATAGGGACTTAGATGGTAGCGGTAACCCTACTGCTTCTTTCTTAGACGCAGAAGTTGATTTTGGTGCTGGATATGCTACGGCAAACTGTCGTGTTCTAACCTTAACTATCTTAAACGATATGCTAAGGCGAATCCGTCAAAACGGTGGTAGTCCAAAAGTTATCTTAACTGGATATGATACTATTCAGCATCTAGGTGACTTGCTACAAGCACAAGAGAGGTTCATGGACCGAAGGGAGATTATTCCTACGCACAACGGCGTAAGGGGTGTTAAGGGTGCAGAAGTTGGCTTTAGAGTCGCTACTTACTTTGACATACCAATTATTCCTTGTAAGGATATGCCAAGCACAGGTGAATCTACCTCAAACAGACTAAGTGACATACTGATACTTGATACCGACCATCTTTGGATGAGCGTTATGAAGCCTACTCAGTATTTCGAGGACGGTATTGACAACGGCAACCCATTCGGTGTTGGAACATTAGGAAACAGGGCAATGTATCGAACCATTGCTGAGACTGGTTGTTCCTTCTTCAAGGGCCAAGGTAAGATAACCAACCTAAAGAGTGCGTGAGGTGATTAAGCATGGCATTGGAATATAGCGTAACATTACTTGCCGACCATAAGGGAGTTACACTTCCAAAGGCAGTAGGTGATGAATACGTTGTTGATGCTGTGATAGATGTAACCAAGGTAGTCGCAGCAGGGTCAGAAATCCCTGCTTCGGCCCTTGGCCTATCATCTATTCATTGTGTATCAATATGCGGTGATGACAACCCTAACAATAGCACAAATGACATAGCAATTAAAGTGGTGATTAATTCTGCTGGTGCTTATGCAAGCGCAACATCGTTTGCTCTTAAGCACACTACTATGTCATCAGGTACTACGTTATCTAATGATGCTAATGGCGGTTCTGTTAGAGTAAGAGTGTGGGGCAATCTCTAAATAAGTAAATGTGGCCTTTGCCCCTATGAAAGTAGGGGCATTGGTCACTACACTAGAGGATGTATTATTATGGCATTTTTAGAATTGAGTGAGAAAGGTAGTCCGTTGAAGGTTTTACACCCTAACGGAACAGAATATGTTTTTGAGCATGGAAAGAAAACTTCTGTTTTGTTTCATTATGCAGTTGCCAAGATAGGCAATCCAGAATTCAAAGTAAGTTTTGAATTAAGTGATAAAGATGCTGTGGCTTCAGCATCAGATAATATCATTAATATCTTAAAAGACGAATTTGGTGTAAGTGGAAACAGAGAAGATTTAGTAAAAGCAATGTTTCCAGCATCAAAATCAAGAAAAACACCAAAGCCAGTAAAGAAGGCCGTTGCTCCTGTAAAGGCAACAACAACCAAAGTAACAAGTCCGGTAAAGAAATCACCAAGCAAGGTTGATAAGGACAATACTGTTTCAAGCAAGTGAGAGGACGATGGAAATGGTCGCTGGATGTAATACAACAGGTGTGCTTACCGCCACTAAACTTTGTTACGTCGGAAAGGCTAGAATCGCATCTATCAAGGCGATGTCTGATGGTAGCACTGACTTTGATACTTCTGGTGGGGTAGCAGCAGGAAACATAGCAGTCTATGATTCCAGCACTGCCACTACAAGCGGAAAGAAACTCATCACCAAGATGTATGTTGAAGACGATGGAAAACCACATATGTATGACTTTGAGTTTCATGGTGCTATTATGGCAGAAGGCATCTATGTAGTAGTAACTGGCGACATACAATACTCCGTTGAATTCTTCTGAGTGATTGAATGCCAGCATTAGAGAAAGAAACAAAACTCGTAATGACGATATTATTCGTCGGAGCGATAAGCGGAACAAACGTCTACTTCTACTCGAAGTATGGTGATATGATTGCCTTCAACAACTACGCTCATGCGTTGGTTTTCGGGCTTATGACCATTGGAGGAATACTAGTCATGAAGGCTATTTTTGACCTAGCCTTGAACGACTACATAGAGATGGCCTTACTAGACAGACGAATTGCTGCCTATTGGTCTAAGAAACAAAGAGATGACCAGCAAAGGGAGAAGATTAGAGCCACTATGCAACAATATAGAATCCCTCAACAGTTTGCTCCACAATTCAATCAACCAGTAGTAGAAGAGAACAGGCAGACCATCGCCCCCTCATTCTTAGCAAAATTAGAGTGATGTCATGTTAGATGCCATAGCGTTTGGTATGGATGAGGGTTCTTTGGCATATGATATGCAAAGAGCGCATTCAGCAGACGTTTGGTTTCTAAGGGCTAGGTTTTATTTTTGGGGATTCATTGCATCAGTTACTAGTTTTCTTGTTGGACATGGAATATCGTTATTTGGAGTTAATCTATATGAATCAGTCTGGGAGGGTCTTAAGGATTTCATCAGCCACCTATGAGGTGATTGAATGTCAGTAATGACAGGTTTTGTCATAATAATGGCAGAACAGATAGGACTTCTGTGGAAGAAACTTCATGCAGTATCTTTTGGAGTATATGGAGCCACCAAGGTAGGAAAGACAACATTACATCACCAATTAAGAACAAGGGGAGAAGTGCCACAGATAAAAGAAAGAACAGTTGGAAGAGGAAGGGCAACTAGGAAATCAATAAAGATAGATGGCGACCAGCACACAATCAAGACAGCAGACATAGGAGGAGAGACACTTTATTGGGGTGAATGGCTTAAAGACATGAAAAGCCGTAAAGTCAAATACATTATCTTCATGATTGATGATAGACATATGGATAAACACTATGATATTGAACAGCAGTTGTGTTGGACGTTTCTAGTAGATACAATATGTTCTCCTTATTGGGATGCTATAAATAGAAGACAGAAGAAAAAGAATCACGATTATCCAGTAGCAGTAGGATTATGGGCAAACAAATTTGATTTGTGGAAAGACAAATATGAATATGAGGACATACAGAAACACCCAATATTTGAATCATTCAAAGACGGTATGCAAAAATTAAACGATAAAGGAATACCTTGTTATAAGTATATAGTAAGTGCAAAATCAGACTCAGAAATGGTTTATCGTGGTGTAGCAACAATGATAGAGGATTACTAATGTCATATGATAACTGTTCCATGTCGCCGTATTGCTATTGTAAAACATGTAAGGAGAGAAAAGAATGACGATGAATTACCAACCGCCAAGTTTAATCGGTGCTACCAATGCAACGGTAGCCAACCCGTTTATGCCACCACTGAAGTTTGCTAGGGCTGCGGGTTCTATAATGACATATGAATTTAAGAGTGAAAAACCAAAGAAGCAAGTAAAGGAGATGCTAAAGGTTCTTTGGCCCGAAAGAAAGTCCTTTTTCAAAATACCATTTGGTTACAAATTTAACACTAAGGACAGATGTGTTGTCTGTGGAACTCATAAAATCTGGGATAGGTCAGACCCTATGAGGCCACCTATACCACTTCACAAAGTAAAGAAAGGCTATCCAATGAGAGGGACTTATTGTGAAAAACATGCGGGATTGTATATGCAATATGAAATGCTAGAACAACAGATAATCGCACAAGAGCATGGGCTAGAATTTAATCAATATATACCAAAACCAAAGATGCCCAAGATGCTACAATCTGCACCGCTAACTTCATTAAGGCAATCAGATATAGAGTCATTGTCTACGATAGGTTGGATGATACGACCACCTAAAATGTTAAATGAAACAAAAGAAGATGAGTTGTTCAGATTAACAATAGAAAGCCAGTCAATAAATACAAGAATAATAGAGTTGATGTCAACAGGCACACAAATAGTACAAAGAGAAATAGAAGAGGTGGAATGAAATGGGACTTTTTGGAACAAGCAATACAACATTGGCACAGCAGATAACACAACAAGGTGCTGCTGATTTCAAAGCAGTTAACAACTTGCTAACGCTACAAGAGAATCATGTAGAGGAATTCTTCACGTATCATGGTGTGGAATTCATTACTGCATTTGAGAAATTATTAGAAGATGTGACTACTAGGGTGATAGCACAGATGCTTCCTAAACTAAAATTCATCAACAACACAAACGGTGATTTGGAAGTAGAGCAGAATGCACTGAGGGAGTTTGAAACAATAACTGCTGAGAACATACAATTAGACATACAGGCTATTGTTTCTGCTGCGTTGAATACAGAAGTGGTCATGCAAAGGAAGATGGCTAAACAACAGTATCTAGAAGCACAAGGTTTCGCTACATCACAAATGCCACAGCAACAAACAATGCAACCACAAATGGGTATGCCAAACCAAGGAGGACTAAACCCCTCTCAAATAACAGGCGGTAATCCTATAATGCAAGCAAATAATATGATAAATCAACAACAACAGGCATTCAACAATCCGTCTGGATATCCTGTTCCACCAGCAGGAACCGATACAATGGGTAATCCATATTGGATAGACCCTGCTACCGGACAAGCAACATATACACCGCCGGGTTCTGGGTTAGGTCTAGGTGCAATGATTCAGAAAGGTGCTGCATGGGCGGCTTGGCTGGCATGAGGCGGATAAATGACCATAGTTATTCCTTCTCGTCTGGTATTGGACAAGCAGAATAGCGTAGTATCTTTAGGTGAAACCATAAGGCTAGATTCTTCCGACATGGGAAATACATCTAGCCCTATGTTTAGGTTGATGGTAAGATACTTACTTAATCCTGTATCTTCGGGTGACTATGACAAAATAGAAAGAAACCTACCCAAATTCCTAAACTATGACTTCATGGAGAATGCATCAGAACAAACTCCCGATATGAAATACGATAAAGAGGAATACAAGAAGCATGTAGATGATGCTTACAGATTAATATCAGAAATGGACATAAGGCAATTCTTAGAGGAACATGTAAAGCCGAAAATAAGACAAAGTGATAAAGCAAGTTTTAGCCAAAAAGATTTAGATTTCGTTCTGATTAACTTAGGTGAATCAAACCTACCCATGAAGGAGTATCTAACTTCTTCGGGGTTTGACCAAATAATAGGTGCTAGGAAGACAGGAGAGACTAGCAGAAAAATTAGGAATATAGCAGAATCCAAAGCAATGTATGAAGATGCTTTGAAAAACATTGACAAATACATAGATGTGACCCAGACTAAAAATGAACAGAAGGCCGGAGGAGCAGGAGGGTATTTGACAACAGTTGATGGGGTGCGTGAAGAAAGACCTGCTAGTATCATAGAATACGATATAGTAATAGATACAGAAAAGATGTTCAACGATATTTTCAAAGAGGCAGGTATATCCCCTCAAATGAACCTGCAAAAGTCACAGATAAATCTAGATGATGTCTTGGAAGACTATCAAAAACAAATACAACCCGAAAGCGATTATCAAATGGAAATAAAACCAGACATGCCTACTCTACAAGATTTGAGTGAGTTCAAATTCATATGGTTTCCTAAAGATTTGAGGGACGAAGCAAGTAAGGATTCTCAACTAGCGGAGAAGATTATCAAAATAAACATGAAGTTGATTTGGAATGAGGATAGGTCCGAGTATGAAATGCCATATGATACGCTAGACGAGGAACAAAAAAATCTACTTTTTTTACTCTTTAACACTAACGTAATAAAGATTGATTCAATTTATAAGTATGTTAAAGATGGTAAAACACCTTCAAACAGAAGTTTGAACAAAGAAGAGGTAGATTTCCTAAAAACACAAATACAACCAAGAGCCAAAACACAAGGACAAAAACCTAGTTTCGTAGATGAATATGAACAAAAATTATGGAGTAATGTAAAAGATAAAGTGTTAGCAGATAGAAGAATGGATGTAATATTACATGCTCCAGAAGAAAGTAAATATAAAGAAATAAAGTTATTTAAGACACCAATAAATTATTCTAAGCCAGTAGTTAATGGAAAAGAAGGATTATTAAGTGTAAGAAGAAATGATTCTTCTAAAGTCATGAATGATATTATCAAAAGTATGTTGAATCCTAGTGACATAGGTTTGCATACACTAAAGGCAAGAGTCATTCAAGTAGATGAGCCTTATGTTAAACTAGGAGAGAACTATCTTAGAAACAAAACAATGCCAAGTGGAGGTTCTTCAAAGGACAATAAGAAAATATTTAGAGAACTTTTAGATGAGAAATGGAATGTATTTAGATTGATAGATGCAGATTATAAATCAAAGGCAAGACCATTTTTGAGTGATATAGAGGAAGCATTTCCTCAAAGAAGACCAAACAAAAAGAAACTTACAGATGTTGATTATGAAAGAATGAAAAAACCAATTACTAGACCGGGCAGTAATCCTGTTGGTTCAGCAGGTAGAGTTAAGGAAGGAGGCCAAGTCAAGATGATTAGTGTCAAGTCAAGGGTATTCAACAGTTCCATAAAGAGACAACTTAGAAGACTAAAGAGGTATGTAAATGAGTAAATTGAAGACAGAAAGCGATTATATAATTAGCACTTTGCCTAATTACTCAACAGGAATAGGTCATTATACAACACACACAGAAGTTTCAGATTTACTCCAAGTAGGTGCTTTCACTGTTGATTCAGTGCCTAGTATAGCAATGGTTGGCAAGATAATAAAAAGAGTAGAGGGTAAGATAGACAACAGCATAAAATTATCCTTTAGGCCAGAGATAATCAAGGACGAAGTTCATAATTTTGAATCCTTGAGAATGAATTCCTATCCTGTTGTTCCTTTCAAAGACTATGTTGGATTTATACAACTACAAAGTGAGTCAATAAGAAAGATAATCAAGTTAGAAGTCTATCAAGGAAGCGAATACGTTGACCTTGCTTCAGCCAGTGTAAAATATACTCCTCCAGAAAGTCCTGTCAATGGCTCGTTTACCATTACTTTAGGGGTAGGAGATGCAGGGACAGGATATAGATTTACATTAACTAAAGGAAATTCAAACGGTTTTTACGATACATTTGGTCAAAAAACAACTGTTTTACAAATATGTGACGCAATAAACGAAGTATTTCCATCAAAGACTGCACAATTTACAGGAGAAACAACATCCAAAAGCACAACAGATGCTCCCGATAATGGTGGAGTAACTAGAAGTATTTCTGATTTCTTTTATGCAAGTCCTTCAGGGGGAGGAACACAAGTATGCATTACTTCTCTACTTCCTTCTGATGCGGGAACTATATGCACTATTGAAGCAACACACGGTAGCCATACTACTTCTACTTCCTTTACGGACAATGAGACTTCTGGTAGAGAAGATGATTTTTGGACTATCAATGATGAGGGTAAGTTATTCTTCAAACAGAACTATCCTTACTATCAAAACCATTCTATAAGAGTGACATATGTAAGAGGTAAATCAAGAGTTCCTGCTGAAATACATGAGGCAGCAACTAAATTAGCAGCAGCAGAAATACTTGTCCATGATGACAATACTATCCTTATTGCCGAGACAGGTTCTAATATTGACATAAAGACCAAGCACGAAATATTGGTCAAAGAAGCAGAAGATATCATCAAAGGAAAGCAGGTTCTACTGCATCTCATAGACTAGGTGAAGACATGGACCCCTCAGTAAACTTCTATCGAGTGATGAAGAAGTATGCTGATGAGCAGATTAGGATAGCAAGGGAAAGAGAAGAAATCTTATCTGAGTTAGGTTTGGGAATAGAGACAGAAGCAGACTTGAATGAATATCTCCTAGAAGTAGGAACAAAAGCAGCATCATTAAAATTAGTGGAATATAGCATGGATATGTATAAAAATACAGCATTAGCGGTAAAGAGGGAAATCCATGTTAGATGAAGTCACTTTCGTTATCCGTCTTCTCAGCGACAATTGGACAGATGCGGCTGAAAATACAAACGGAGTAAATGCATACGGCGACCCTACTCCGGGCTTGGCAAATCATCGAGGTAAGCCGAACATAATTGATGTTAGGAGCATAGAACCGGGACAAGGAAGAAGATACGATGCCGACCAGAAAGAGGTGATTGTGGTTTTCGAGGATAGCGCAAGCCTAACTCTACCCACTATTGATTGGTCTATTAGAAACGAGGACTATTCCTTTACTCTTCACCTTAGAGTTCTACATCAAAAACAGTGGACGAGTTTAACTTACGGAAGGGATAGACTGCAAAGTTTATATCAAATCGCAAGATACATCCTAGAGAAGAAAGGTCTGCGACCCGCCGTATATGACGCAAACAATAATATCGAGGGTAGTGCAGAATTAATTCAAATAACAGGCAGAAGTGAGGCTAATGATAGAGGTAAGCGTTTATTAGGTTATAAGATGTCTGTTACCATGAAAAGGTTCGGAAGAACCACAGTATGTTAGTAAGGTGATAAAATGGGTAGCAGTGAAGTATATACAGGAGCAGGAGCATCGGCAACGTTAATCCCAGAAGCGGATTATAACATTGGAAATCAGTTAGGACCGATATCAATAACCACAGATGTAAAGGGTTTTGGTTTCCTTAATTCAAACAATAACAGTGCAGTAGATAGAACAACATTATCATGGGGTTCTGACGCTACTGACGGCGGCGCAGAATCAGATACCAATAGGCTCCCTGTCAATATATATCAAGGATGTTTTGCTGAAGTCTCTAAATACGAATCGGGTTCAACCACAGAAGTTCCCTTGGGAATACACGTAATCAAGAGCAACGCTGCACAGACAATAACTTTCGATAGAGAACTTTCTGGTACAGATACAGATAGATTCACAGTAAAAATACTAGGGTTCGGAACACCTTTACACTCACCAGCAGTAATGACAGGTAAGCACAATTTACTAGCAGATAACTGGTTAGGTTTGGTGAACTCAATAACTGCACCAAGCATTGATGCTGAAATGAAGCAATTAAATCTAGCACTAGGGGGAACTAGAAACTTTGGTTTCCAATACAAAGGAGCAGAATCCTACGGAAGTGCATCTATTGATGTATCTCTAAACAATGGTTCTTGGTTATATTACGCATTAGGAAAGAAAACATTTACTGCAACTCAAAAAACTAATTCTCAAGGTACGGCTATAAATTTAAGTTTGAATCAAGAAAACGGTAAAGTGTACTATGACGATACAAATAAGACATTTCATAGATTAGAATCAACAACATTAAGCCCACCTAAACCATACGGAACAGCAGACGCTAGTATACTGAAGTTATCTGATGATAGTAAAATAGATTATCAATTTACAGAAGCCGATGGAGACTCACTACCGTCTTTTGCATTAGAATTCACAAATGAGAAAGGTAATGTTGCTGACGCAAACTATTTTCAAGATGCTTCAGATGAAAGATTATTCTCTCGTATATTCACAGGATGCCAAGTCAATACATTATCAATAAATTTTGAAGAGGGTCAAGAAGTTAAGGCTAGTATTGACGCAGTTACTAGAAGAGGATATGATAGCAACCAAAATTACACACCAAAAAGAAGAGTTAGAACACCATCTTCTTTATTCAACTACAATGATACCGATGCAAACTTACCATTTATGTTTTCAGATGGAACCATTCAAGCATTTGGTCAAAATCTTGCTAGAGTAAAAAGCGGGACTCTTACTATTAACAACAACATAACTCCACAAAGATACATCGGTAATTATGATAGGTCTATTGTATCTGCACATATACCTGCACAAAGAACTTATGAAATAACTCTTAACTTACAAATTACAGACAGGTTGATTTTTGATGAATTAAGAAGTGCTGATGAAGTTACTCTAGGAGACATTGTTCTAACATTTGATAAAAATGCTACTGCCGATACTGATAAGATTACAATGACGTTGAAAGATTACATAGTGCAATCTGTTGATATTCCGTTCCCAGACGACAAAGGAATGATTGATGTGGCCGTGACTCTAGCGGCCCGGACCCTACATGAGTGTAAATATCATGGTAAATGGATTATCATTGGATAAATCGAGTGAAAAACAATTCAAAGGGTTATACAATATTTCTAAGAAAGTCGAGGGCGAAAATGATGCACAAATCTGTGAATCTGTGGGTCTATTCCTGTTTTCGTAGTATGGATTCGTCCATATTAGGAGGGCTAAAAAGAGGATAAAATCCTTTTATCTTAACATTCCACTAACAATCGTTTGTTTGTTAGTTTTATATTGTAGGTGGAAAAAATGGAAAATG
>MDTG01347944.1_pt1 | contig 21310 bp, 21 predicted proteins | sample 811421 | NCBI WGS metagenome assembly MDTG01 (sample SAMN05326645, study PRJNA326480) | marine metagenome | isolation source: seawater | place: Pacific Ocean: South East | collected 2011 | reverse complement strand
TGGTGGAATTGGTAGACACAAGGGATTTAAAATCCCTCGAAGGCAACTTCGTGCCGGTTCAAGTCCGGCTCTGGGCACCAGTATTATGAATGATAATGAAGTAGATATAGTCGAACAAGTCTCTAATCTTTGGAAATCTAAGTCCTCAATAATCTTTTTAACAATTTTCTTTGGCGTACTTTTTACTTTATCAAGCTACTTATTTCAACCTATGTTTGAGTCAAAATCTATATTAAATATTGTTAAAGACGAATCCACTTCTTCTAGTCTTCCTTCAATTAATTTTCCTAGTTTTGGAGGATTAGCTCAATCTGCTGGGATAAATTTAAATAATGGTGCAGGTAATATGGATGTAGTTGTCGTTGAAACAATAAAATCAAAAACTTTTTTTAAGCATCTATTGAGCGTTGCAGATATTGAAAAAGATCTTCTCAATGATAAAAATATACCAAACTCTTATATAGCAATTCACGACGAAATCTTCTCAAAACAACTCACAGTTTTTATTAATAAAGAGACAGGATTAATTCATTTATCATATCTACACTCTTCAGCTAAATTTTCAAAGGATTTGATAACTCTTATTATCAGTGAGATTAATAATGTTTTTAGAAAAAATAAACTTATTGAGCTTGAAAAATCTCGAGATTATTTCGAAGCTGAGTATGAGATTACAACTGAAAACTCAGCTAGATCATCTCTCGCTTTTTTACTGGAAAAGAACTTAAATGAAACAATGCTGGCTAATGTTCGAGATCAATACATTTTAGAAATAATAGAAGAACCCTTTGTTCCTGTTAAAAAATCGTCTCCCAAAAGGTTAATTTTTTTAATCTTTGGATTGTTGTTTGGACTAATTTCTGGATCTTTGATTGCCATAATTAGATTTAATTTTCTTCAGTCTCGAGATATTTAAAAACATAAATGCACCATGAAGATCAAAAGGTAATATTAGTTTTACTAGATGCTTTCAGGTGTGATTATATTTCAAGAGAAAATACACCTAAACTTTTCAATCTCATTGATGATTCAAAATACTACAAGAAAATTGTTCCCAGTTTTGGATTTTGTGAAAGGACTGAGATCTTAGTTGGTAAATCTTCTTTAGAGAGTGGGTATTTTACTGCTTTGGGATATGATCCTAAAAATTCTCCATATAAAGATTTAGAAATTGTCCTGACTATCTTTGAATTTTTGGAAAGCAAGTCACCTGAAATTGTTAAAAAAGTCTTAAGGAGGTTCTTTTGGTATTTATATAAAAAAAAGCCAGGAACTTTTTTTCCTTTTAATATTCCTTTTAAGAAATTGTCAGATTTTAGATTAACTGAAGATGGTTTTGACAATTTAATTATTAGCTCGAGAGATTCTATCTATAATAAAGGATTTGGTGTTTTTAAACGCGCATCGACTGATATGTCATCTGCTATGATTGGCAGTGATGAATCAAGATTGAAGGATGTGCTTGAAAATTTAAGTAATCCAAACTACCAATTTTTTCCAGTTTACGTTTCAAAAATGGATTTCATAGGGCATTATTTTGGAACGAGTTCAAATGAAACATTTGATGCCTTAAAAGAGGTTGATGAGCAAATATCTAATTTTGTGGAAGATGCAAAAATGATCAATCACAAAATAAAAATAATTTTATGTGGAGATCATGGAATGACAGATATATGTGAAAAAATTGACATTGAAAAAAAGCTTAAAGATTCTTTCAAAAAAGAAATCATATCAAATAAATTAAACTATTTTATTGACTCTACTCTAATAAGGTTTTGGTTCAATGACGAGAACATAAGAATACAATTAAAAGTTTTTTTACATGAAAACTTTATTAGCTTTGGAGAAATAGTTCATGCGAAAGATTATGAGGAAAAAGGAATACCAAAAAATAAAATGTATGGAGATATGATTTTTTTGTGTCACTCAGGAGTAATCATTAGTCCAGATTTCTTCAACTCTAAGAAGAATCTAAAGGGTATGCATGGATATATTCCCAAGGAGGACTCAAATTTTGGATTTTGCATGATAATAGAAAATAAAGGCGAGGGAGTTTCAATAGAGGATCCTGCTAGCCTTAAAGTTGTTCATAGCGAAATTAATAGGTGTTTTGAAGCATAATGATAATTAGGTTCTATGATGAGCTATGCTAAGCAAAAACAAGATAAGATTTCCTCTGACTTAAAAGATATAACTGAATATATCCTCCATAAGGAGCCTGATATTTATGCAATCTTTCTCGTTGGTAGTTTTGGAAGAAATGAGGGATCAGTGCTTGATCTTGATGGAAGACTTATCATAATAAATGATTATGATTTTATTTTAATATCTGAAAAAAAAAGATCACAAAATACCATCAATCTTCTAAGAAGAGAGCTTGAGTCCCATACTAAAATTCGTCAAATTGATATTTCTTTTTATACAAAGAAAGAGTTAAAAAAATTGAAGTTTACAATGTATAGCTATGACTTAAAGTATGCTTCAAAGTTGCTTTGGGGTAATAAAGAATGCCTTAATCTTGTTCCAAAAATGAATGCGCAAGATATGCCATTAATTGAGGCAGTTAGACCACTCTTATTATTTCCAGTTTCCTTATTGCAAGCATATCCAAAAGAAAAAATGAGCGCGGCTGATTTATTTTGGTCATATCAGCAAATTACAAAATCAATTTTTGGTTGGGCATCAGCCCTTTTAATTTTGAGAAATAAATATAATCCATCATACAAAAAAAGATACATCATCTTTAGAGAAATATATAAAGATTTTCCAGAATTATGTTTGCTTTTAGAGCAAGCAATCTCATTCAAGCTTGACCCAGTTTTCGACCCAATTGATATTGAAAACTACTATGATTTCTGGAAAAAATGCTCCAGTGTGCATATAGATGTTCTTATTAAAGTCCTCCAGATATATCTTCCAACCAAATCCCATAAAATTGAAAATATTTTAGCGCGTTATAAAAAAACTCCAATAAATATAATTAAAGCACTTCTTTCATTGCTTCCTGGTATAGATAAAAGAACTATTATAAATTTTGAAGTAGGCCAAACATTACTATGCAAATCGTTGATTTTTGAAGAAAATACTTTAGAAAAAATGAAATATAAAAGATTAGCGATAAGAGAGGCATCACGAATTCCATATTTTAAGAAATATAATTTTTCAAAAAACAATAAGCTTAATATCAGTGATCAAGAACTTATCAATTTTTTTATTTCCAATAACCCAAATTCAGAAAGTTGGCACCGAAAAGGAAATAAATTAACATACTAGCATGTTGATTTCTATAATTATCGTTAACTGGAACAGAATTGATGATATGCGAGAAACACTTAAATCGCTTGAATCTCAGACATATAGAAATTATGAAATAGTGGTTGTTGATAATGGATCGACGGATGGTTCAGAGAACAAACTACCCTTAGAGTTTCCAAAAATACATTTAATTTCTCTTGATGAAAATCTAGGATGCGAAGAGGGATTTAATATTGGTATGGAAAATTCAAATGGTGATATATTTTTTTATCTTGATAGTGATGCTTCACTTGATAATGATGTTCTTGAAAAGACAGCTAAAGAGTTCTTAGAAAATAAAAACCTAGGAATTTTAGATCCTAGAATAATTAATCCACATAGTTCTCAGATAATAAATGAACCAAAATACTGGCCTAAGAAAAATCATTTTACGGGCTGCGCTGCAGCTATAAGAAGATCAGTAATTGATGAGATTGGAATGCGTCCTTCAGAATATTTCATTTATACCAGTGAGCCAGATATTTGTCTTAGAACAATAAATGCTGGCTTTGAAATAAAACACTTTTCTTCAATAGTCGCATATCATCGAGAATCACCAACAAAAAGACTATCAAAAAAATTTTTTTACTATTTTACAAGAAATGGTCTTTGGCTTATTTGGAAATTCTATCCAGTATTGCCAGCAATAAAAGAAACATTTTTTCATTTACTTTTTAACTTCTATAAATCACTCACTTCATCATCACTAAATTTCTTTTTTAAAGGCCTTTTTGAGGGAATTTATGGAATAAAAGAGCATGCATTGAGTAAAAGAAATCCAATATTAAGATATGATGAGGCTAGACTTTATCCGAAGCTACCAACTCTTTTACAAATTCTTAAAAATAAATTTATGGATAGATTAAAAAAAATATGACTACAAATATTTTACTGTTTTCCGGAGGAAGAGGAACTAAGAATCTCCTGAATGCATCGATTGAAAATATTAAGGAGTGTGAATTTAATCTAAATATTATTGTAAATGGTTTAGATGATGGAGCTTCAACGGGTAGAATAAGATACCTTTTGAATGAAGAAACGCACGGTATAAGTGATTTTCTCAAGGTAATTGTATCGCTTAGTCAAGAAACCCACCTAGTAGAAGCTTTCAATAGAAGATTCCCCTTTTATAATGATATCGAAGATGAGAGGAAAACAGAGGAAAATCTTAAAGAATTTATTTCTGGAGAGGCTCCGCTTGAAATTATTAACAATATTTCCCTCGAAGACGCACAGATAAGTATTATAAAATCTGGGATTAAAGTATTTATTGAGTATTTTGAAACAAATTCAATCAAACTAAGTCTTAGTGATTTTAAGATTGGCAATATAATATTCGCAACTGAAATTATTAAATCAGGATATAACTTTAGCAAGGCCATAGATTCTTTTTGTAAAATTATGCAAATTGACAAATTTGGAGTAAAAATCATTGAATCTTGCGAAACGCCTGCATACTTATGTGGCATTTTAAAACAAGGAATTTTCCTTCCCAATGAAGCATCAGTTGTCTTATCAAGAACATCAGACTATATCGAAGATATATACCAGCTTGATAAGAGTCTCACAGGAGAAGAAATAAGAGAAATCTGCTCTCTTGAAAAAGACCAAAAGAAAAAATATTTATCTTCAATTGAAACCTCTTTTTTTGCATCAAATAAAGCATTAAATGCAATCAGAGAATCTGATGTGATTGTATTTGGGGCAGGTACACCTTTTTCTAGCTTACTGCCAAGTCTCTCCATTAAAGGGATGTATGATTCAATTGCATCAAATAATTGTCCAAAGATTTTGATTGCAAACTTAAAAAAAGAAACGGAAAACTTTTATTCTGTAAATCAATTAATTAAAGATGTTATTAAATTCCTTTCAAGAAGCACAAATGATTACGCTGATCCGAAATTAATGGTTAATCATTTAATTGTTGCAAAAGACATTTTCAAAAACTTAGATGAAAATCATATACCTTATGACACCGATAAGATTTTAGAGGAATTTCCATGGATGAAAATCATAGAGGCCAACATACTTGATTCGAAGAATATTTATCATCATGACGGTCAAAAACTTAAAGATGTTATTTTGAAGATTGGAAATGAATATTAAAACAGAACATTATGATCACTTAATTGTCGATATTTTTGGCACTTTATTTAATGAGGATTATAAAGATCTAAAAGGGGCATATAAATTTATAGAAAAAAATTTAGAAACGATTACTCTTGTTTCTAACATCGGATCAATAAGAGGAAAAAATTTAAAAAAAAAATTAGGTCTAACTGGAAAATTATCTTCAGTAAAAGTAATTACATCACTTGATCTAGCCATAAAGTATTTAGATAGCAATCATTCATCAAGCCAGATAATGCACTATGGTGGCAACAAGGCAAAACGAGAACTATCGATGTCCTTCAATATTCAGAGCTGCTATTCAAAATCTTCTGACGTTCTCATAATGACCTCACTTCCATCTGAAAATTTTATAAAAGACTCTCAAAATGCTATGAGATTTTTTCTCGAAACAAATAAAGAAATTCTATTAGCTAACCCTGACAGAATAACTCCAGAGCCACCATTTAAACTAAGGGTAGCTATGATATTTGATATGTTAAGACAGCAAGCAAAAAAATTGAATAAAAACATTAACTTTAAAGAAATTGGGAAACCTTACTTAAAAAGAATTGACTTAGGTATTAAGGATAACGATAAAGTATTAGTTATAGGAGACAATCCTGATACTGACATTAGTTTAGCTGATTGTCTCGAATGCGAATCCGTTTTAATCACAAGTAAAACAAATCTACAGAATAAGAATTATGTTGATCAGATTTGGAGACTAGTTTAGTTTTGAAAAAAACTCCCACACTTTTAGAGAATCCATTTCTTCATAAAAAAGAAAATGCGTTTTCAAATAAAGAATTTAGGAATGATTTGATGAATATTTTTTCAACATCAAAGCTAAATTTTAAATATCAGGTAGTCATTCTAGCAGCTGGAAAGGGATCAAGGATGAACATCAAATATCCTAAAAACCTTTACAGCTTTAATTACCCTAATGGAAGAAAAACATTGCTAAGAAATAATCTTGATCAATTGAAGGAATTAGAAAAAAATATTGAGAAAATCTATATTGTTATTAGGGATGAAGATAAGGAATTCTATAAAAATTTTGAAGAATTAAATTCGATTAGATTTATAACTCTCAAAGAAAAACAAATCAGAGGAACAGCTGTCTGTCTTGATAATATAAAAAATCAAATTAAAGGAATTGAAAATATTCTTCTTTTTTGGGGTGATTTGGCTCTTATTCCTCTGAAAGATATTTTCATATCAATGTGTATTTTTGAATCAGCACGAACCGACTTCTTATTTCCAACAAGATATAAAATGAATCCATACGTCTCTTTCGTAAGAGATAAAAATGGAAATATTAAAGATGTTATTCATGCTAACGAAGGTGGAGAAACTCCAAAATGGGGAGAGCAGGACTGTCTTTTCTTTATCTTGAAGACAAAAATTTTAGAACAATTAAAGGTTTTTTTAGATTCAAAGCCTATTGATAGAGAGTTAGATTTTGTCCACTTTATTCCACACTTGCAAAGCAATAATTTCAATATAGCTGGGATACCAATTTCCGAAGATAATAATATATTTGGATTAAATGACAAACATGCTGCAACAACAATTCAAAACAAGCTTCGCAGCTTGTCTTATCAAAATTATCAAAAAGAATTCCTTTTAAAAGATTAGAATGAACCTTTTAATTAATAAGTTTGTTAGTTTTTCTCTCATTCAGCACATATTTAATACAATCTTTTTTCCATATTTTATTATTATTCTAATGTCTCAAAGATTGAGTCTAGAATTGTGGGGCGAGCTTATTTTCATTCAGGCAATTTCAGCACTTTTTATTATTTTTATAAATATGGGTATTGAGTTTCATGGAACAAAAGAAATTGCTAACATGCAGTCAAGAAATAAAGATTTAATTGGAAAATATAATTATTTAAAGCTTATTAATATAATATTTTTATTTTCGATTATCTTCTTAATGTCATACTTGATTAATTTTGATTCAAAATTAATTTTATTGGCTGTTCTTCTGAGTGCATCAATTGCTTTAAGCCCCTCATGGATTTACCTTGCTGAAAAAAATGTTTTGCCAATAATAAAGATTGAGATATTTTTTAGAACTATTTTCATAATCTTTCTTTTTATTTTCCTAAAGGATGACTCTCTCGGTAAATTTTATATTTTCTTTTTAGCCATCAATAATTTATTAATCTCAATTTTTGGACATTTATTTTTATACAAGTATTACTCATATACAGCTCTTAAAAAAACCAATTATCTTAAGGGCGTAAAAAGTATTTTTGGACTATTTTCTTTTCAACTTTCAGGTATCTCTACAATGATGTTACCAATAATAATTTTAGGATTCTCATCAGACTATAAGAGTGTTGCGATTTTCGGTAATGCTGATAAATTATTTAAAGGTTTGCGTGGAATATTCTCACCTATTACAAGAATAGCAATTACAATTTTTTCAAGATTTAAGAAAAATAAATACACAAATATAATGAATACAATGGTTCTAGTTTTTCTCGGTGGTACTTGCATTATTTCAGCGCTCATATTAATTTCAGATAATTTGATTGTATTATTATTAGGAGAAAAATATTATGACTCAATTGGAGTCTTCAATATCTTAATTATTTCAATTCCATTTATATGGACATATAATCTTCTGATCGGCGCATATTATATTCCGCAAAAAAAAGAGAGCTTTATTACAAAATTAAATATATTTTTATTAATAATATGTTTAATGGTTATTTCATATATTGTCCTCAATTATAATATATTACTTCTTAGTTTTTTTATTGTTTTTATTGAGTTTGTTCTATTCATGTTCTTAGTACTTAAATATTTCTATAGAAAAAAAGATGCTTTTTGAATCCAACAAAGCTGGAAAATCAAATCTTATCCAAAAAAAAATAATAGTAAACTTATCAACTTTAAATACATTTTTTTTCTTTATAACCACATTTTGTATTTCACTACTTTTTTCAGGTTTCTACATCAAAGGTGACCAGTTTGCATATATAGATTTTTATGAAGCATCAAAAGGCCTTTCTTTTTTAGAAACATATATTCTACAAATTTATTCAATTGGCTCAGCTGATTTAGGGTACTCAATTTTAATCTGGCTTTTCTCAGATTTTGTAAGTAAAAATATTTTCATTTCCCTGGCAAATGCCATACTTGGTGTTCTTTTATATAAAATTCTCAAAAAGTATAACTATCCAATATGGCTTTATGTTGGATTAATGCTAAGTTTTTATATGTTTGTTTTATTTTTTGCAGCAGAAAGGCTAAAGTTTGCTGCAATATTTGTCCTTATAGCTTTTTTTTATGAGAGTTTCTTTAAAAGATGTTTCGTTATCTTAGTTGCTACTCTTTTTCATGCACAAGCTCTTTTTGTATTAGCTCTTGTAATCATTTATGAACTCACCAGGAATACTTTCATATCGAATATTTTTAAATTTAAAAATCTTATAGCATTTGTTTTTATTTCTTTTGCTATCTTAATTTTCTTTATTTTGGGTTTTGAGATAATTGTTCAGAAGTTTAATGCATATTCATCATATGAGATCTTTAGCTTAGCTAAGCCTTTTGCTTTAGGATTGATAAGCATTGTATTTATGCGCGATAAATTTTTTGCTTTATCGAGCTCAGTTTTTTTTCTTCTATCTTGTTTTGTATTGGGTACTGATAGGATTGTTATGATCCAATTCATATTCGTAATTCTTTTTTTGGATCATAATAGAAAGAATCAGATTTTTACTTTACTTTTATTATTTTCATATCTATTTTTTAAAAATATAGACTTTATTTATAAAATCTTTATTTGTGGAGAAGGTTTTGTATGCATGCCTTATTAAAAAATAAAACTAATAGTAGCATTCAAATGTTTATTGATGCCAGCAACATTGGCTCTGGGGGCGGAATAAATCACCTTAAAAATATCTTAGAGAACGCTCCTCTTTCGATTAAAGAGAGAAATTTAGAGATACATGTTTGGGTAAAAGAATTAATTAAAAGCAATCTTCCGCAACAAAGAAATATTTTTTACCACTCAAGCCAATTATTTAAACTGCCAACACCACTTAATTTTCTGTGGAATCTAACTGTATTTAGATTTTTATGCATGATTAAAAAACCTGATTATATTTTTTGTCCTGGCGGCTTAATTTTTTTTAAACATAATAATTCAACAATAATTTTTCAGAATGTGCTTCCATTTTTGGATAAGGAAATTAACAGATATGGTTTTTTTATGCGCATTAAACTTAACTTAGTAAGGCTTATGTTGATTATTTCATCAAAAAAATCACAAAAGCAGATTTTTCATAGCGAAAATTCCAAGCAAATAATATCTTCCAACATATCATCTAGATTGTCTAAAGTGATCCCACATGGACTTGATTTAGCGTTCTACAAATCAGACATGAAATTTAAGACATATTTAGAGAACTTGCATTATAAGATTGAGAATAATGTGCCTCTTAGATTTACCTATGTCTCTAGTGGAGAGTTGTATAAAAATCATGAGGATTTGCTTAAAAGCTTTAGTTATTTTAAAGAAAAAAAACAAGATTTCATTTTAAATCTTGTTGTTGCAGGAGGATCTTGTTCTGAATCTATTTTGAAGAAAATTGAAGAATCTCACATAAGAACAAATATTAATTTATATAACCAGCTTATTACTTCAGAATTAATTAATTTAATTCATGATAATACTGATATTTACTTAATAGCATCATCTTGTGAGACATTTGGATTAAATCTTATTGAGGGAATGGGATCAAGAGTATGTGTAATTTCAAACAATGCTTCATGCATGCCCGAGGTTTCTGGGAAAGATGCAAATTTTTTTGATGTGCATGATCATAAATCACTTTTTAATTCTGTTGAAAATCTCAAAAAGAATCAGAATTTAATTAGTAAATCTATTCAATCAAATCTTGATAAAGTTAATGAATACAACTGGAAAGCAGTTTCTAAAAGAACATTTGATTTCATAATCGGTTAACTTTTTAGAATATAATTTATAAATAATATAAACTTGTGCTTAAAAATAGGACATATTTACTGAATGAATAACATCTTTAGCAAAAAAAAATTACTTATTACTGGAGGAACCGGATCTTTTGGCAATGCAATCCTAAGAAGATTTTTACAAACTGACATTGAGGAAATTAGGATCTTTTCAAGAGATGAGCTCAAGCAAGATAACATGAGGAGGCTCTACAAGAGTGAAAAGTTAAAGTTTTATATTGGAGATGTAAGAGATGCAAGTTCTATTGAAGATGCAATGAATGAGGTTGATTTTGTCTTTCATGCAGCTGCATTAAAACAAGTCCCTTCATGTGAATTTTATCCAATGCAAGCATTAAAAACTAATGCTATTGGAACTGATAATGTTTTGAATGTTGCAATTAATGCAGGTGTTCAAAAAGTTATTGCGCTAAGCACTGATAAGGCGGTTTATCCAATTAATGCTATGGGTACAAGTAAAGCAATGATGGAGAAAATCATTGTAGCTAAGGGTCTTAGATCTTCAAATACTATGATTGCATGTACAAGATATGGAAACGTTATGGCAAGTAGAGGTTCAGTAATTCCTTTATTTATAAATCAAATACAAAAAGGAATACCTATAACCATAACTGATCCAAACATGACAAGATTTATGATGAGCTTGGATCAGGCTGTAGATTTAGTGCTTTTTGCTTTTGAAAATGGTGAAAGCGGTGATATTTTTGTTCAGAAAGCACCAGCTGCTACTATAGAAGTATTAGCAGAAACATTAACAGAAATCTTTAAAAAACCCGATCATGACATTAAGGTTATTGGAACAAGACATGGTGAAAAACTTTATGAAACCCTTCTAACTAAAGAAGAAATGGTTAAAGCTGTTGATATGAAAAATTATTATAGGATTCCTTCAGATAAACGAGACTTGAATTACAATAAATATTTTGAAGATGGTGAAGAGATTATTTCTCAAGCAGAGGAATACCACTCTCACAATACTAAAAGACTTAACAAAGCAGAACTTACTGAGCTTCTTCTAAGTTTAAGAGAAATTCAGGATGATCTTAATACACTTAAGGTGAAATAATCATTATGAAAGTAATGACTGTGGTTGGTACCAGACCAGAAATTATTAAACTTAGCGAAGTTATGAAGGAACTTGATAAGTTTACAGATCATATTATTGTTCATACAGGACAAAATTATGATTACGAGCTTAACGAAATTTTTTTTGAAGACTTATCAATAAGAAAGCCAGATATCTTTCTTGAAGCAATTAAAGGCACAGCTTCAGAAACTATTGGAGATATCATTTCAAAGATAGATAAAGTTTTTTCTGAACATAGCCCTGAGGCTTTGTTAATTTATGGCGATACTAATAGCTGTTTGAGTGTTATTCCAGCTAAGAGAAGAAAAATACCAATTTTTCACATGGAAGCTGGAAATAGATGTTTTGACCAAAGAGTACCTGAAGAAATAAATCGTAAGATTGTAGACCATTTAAGCGACATCAACTTACCTTTGTCTGAACAAGCTAGAGATTATTTGATAGCGGAAGGCATAAAGCCTGAAACTGTCATTAAAACAGGTTCACCAATGCCCGAGGTGCTTCTAAAAAATATGAAACAGATTTTGGCCAGCAAAATATTAGAAAAAGAAAACTTAAAAGAAAAAAAATATATTTTAATGAGTATTCACAGAGAGGAGAATCTTGACTCTCCTAGAAACTTCAAAAATCTTCTTGGATCCATAGAAGCCTTAACAGAAACTTTCAAGATGCCAATTATTATTTCAACTCACCCACGAACAAGAAAGAAACTCGATGAAATAGGATATGAAAAGAAAAACAAATTAGTTCGATTCTCAAAGCCATATGGGTTTCATGATTATAATAAACTCCAAATTGAAGCATTTTGTGTCATTTCAGATAGTGGGACAATAGCTGAAGAAGGATCGATACTTAATCTTCCTGCAGTTACAATACGACAAGCTCATGAAAGGCCAGAAGGGATGGATGAAACAACAGTTATTATGTCTGGTTTAAATAAAACTAGGGTTATAAATTCTGTCGAGATTGCTTCTGCACATAATATTATTGAACCAAGGACCATTAAGCCTGTGAGTGATTATGAGGCGGATAATGTTTCAAAGAAAATTCTAAGGATAATTACCTCATATACTGATTATGTGAATAGAACAGTCTGGCATAAAGAAGATTCTTTATGAAAAATAAAGCCTTAGTTCTGGGCTCCTCAGGCCTGATTGGTCATCACTTGTGCAGATGCTTTGCTAAGAATAATAATTTTAAGCTTTTTAATATTGCTAACTCTTTAAAATTTAATGATGAAACAATCTTAGTTAATGCACTAAATATAAATAAATTAAAAGAAAAGATTGAAGAAATTCAGCCAGATTATATATTTAACTGCATAGGTATACTGAATGACAAATCTGAAAATGATCCTACAAATACAATTTTTTTAAATGCTTATCTACCCAATCTATTGGGAGAGATAGCTAAAACTATTGGGGCTAAGCTCATTCATTTCTCAACTGACTGTGTCTTTTCTGGAAATAAAAAAGCTCCTTACAGGGAGGACGACTATATCGATGCAAACGATTTATATGGATTAAGTAAAGGATTGGGAGAAAATATTTTAAGAGATCATTTAGTAATTAGGACATCATTCATTGGACCATCTTTAAGAGAAGACTCTAAAGAATTATTTTCATGGTTTATGTCTCAAAAAGGAAGCATTAACGGGTATACAAAATCAATTTGGTCAGGTGTTACTGCTTTAGAGGCAGCAAGAGCTGCAGAAAGATTAGCGAGTTTAGATATTTCTGGAATATATCACTTAACTAACAACCAGCCCATTAGCAAGTATGACTTGCTATGTATGTTTAAAAAATATTCAAATAAAAATATTGAGATAATTAAAGTTGATGGGAAAGAATCTGACAAAAGTTATATAGACACAAGGTTATTGCTTGAGTATGAGATTCCCAGCTATGATGCAATGATTTCCTCAATGGTTAAAGACACTTTAAATAATAAACAGTTTTATTCTCATTACTCCTTTGATTGAATTAAGCAAATGAAGTTAGCAATTATTTCTAATGAATTTCCTCCTTTGATGAGTTCTGGAGCAGTTCAAGTAAGAGATTTAGCATATGAATTCTCTGAACAAGGACATGATGTTACTGTAGTTACTGCAACACATGGATTAAAAAAGAATTTTAAAATTGAGAACAATAATGGTATTAGGGTTGTTCGTTTCCCGGCTTTAAAAACAAAAGAGGTAAGCTATTTAAGGAGAACCCTAAATGAAATATTAACGCCTTATTTAATGATTTATAATCTTAAAAGATCGCCAATAGCAAAAGATCATTGGGATGCTATCTTATGGTATTCGCCAACAATTTTTCTTGCACCCATTGCGAAGTATTTAAAAAATAAATCAGAATGTCCTGGCTACCTTATTTTGAGAGACATCTTCCCAGACTGGGCTGTGGATATGGGAATAATTAGAAAAGGGTTACCATATAAGATACTTAAGATTTTTGAGCAACACCAATACTCAGTTGCTGACATTATAGGAGTGCAGTCAAAAGGTAACTTGTCTTATTTTGATCAGAGTGAGAACAAACAAAATAGAGTAGAAGTTTTGCATAACTGGCTTTCTCATCGAGGAGATAGGGAGTCAACAATAGATGTATCAAAGACATCACTGTCAGGTAGAAAGATATTTATTTATGCAGGTAATATGGGAGTTGCTCAAGGAATAGATATACTTTTTGAACTGGCTTTAATATTAAAAGAAAAAAAAGATATTGGTTTTATTTTTGTGGGAAGGGGATCTGAAATGGATAGATTTAGAGAAAAAATTGCATTTCAAGGACATGATAACATTCTATTTTTTGATCAAATTCATGCCGATGAAATACCTTCTCTTTACAAACAATGCGATGTTGGACTTTTATCGCTTGATATAAGACATAAAACTCACAATATACCAGGTAAATTTTTATCATATATTGCATCAGGTTTGCCGGTTCTCGCTAGCGTAAATCCAGGAAATGATTTAATTGAACTAATTAATAAAAGCAAAACAGGTCTTGTAATTGATGATGCAAACTCTCAAAACTTATCAACTCAAGCTATGATTGTTATGGAAATGTTAGAAAAAAAAGAATTTAGAGAAAATTGTAAAGAGCTCAGCAAATCTCTTTTTCAACCGAAAAAGGCAGTTGAGCAAATAGTAGAATCAATATCAGAATTTAAAATAAATAAATGACATGAAAATTTCAAAGAGCCCTTTAACAGGAACAGAGTATAAAATACCATCACAATTAGATGATTCTGCTGCCATATCCAATTTTGTCAAACAGCATAATGATAAAGAAATAGTTGTTGTTCAAGGTCTAGGTTTCGTTGGAGCAGTTATGTCATTGGTTTGTGCAAATGGAATAAATGATAATTATGCTGTTATAGGAGTCGATCTTCCAAGCCCTGAATCTTTCTGGAAAATTCAATCCTTAAATGAGGGTATTTTCCCGCTTATTGCAGAAGATCCAAAGATAGAAGATTTTTTTAATTCAACAAAGATTAAAGGCAACTTTTTAGCTACATATGACTCTGAAGCATATAAATATGCTGATGTAATTATTGTTGATATTAATCTAGATGTTTTAAAGACATCTAATGCAAATAATAAGTTATTAGATTTTGATGTAGACATGAGTGGTTTTACCAAAGCAATAAAAGATATAGGTAAATATTTTAAGGAAGATGCTTTAATTCTTGTCGAAACCACAGTACCTCCGGGAACATGCGAAAGACTAGTAAAACCAATTATTGAAAAGGAATTAGAAAATAGAGGTCTCAAGAAAGATAAATTTAGATTAGGTCATTCATATGAAAGGGTTATGCCCGGGCCAAATTATGTAGATTCAATAAGAGAGTTTCCAAGAGTATATTCTGGAATTAATGAGTCTAGTGCAGATTCAGTCGAGGCTTTCCTTAAGACTATTATAAATACATCTGTATGTGAGTTAACCAGGCTGAATCACACGAATGCAACTGAAATAGCAAAAGTGTTAGAAAACTCCTATAGAGCAATGAATATTTCATTTGCTGTAGAGTGGTCGAGATTTGCTGAAGAAGCAAAAGTAGATTTATATAGCATTGTTAATGCTATTAGAGTCAGAGATACGCATTCAAATTTAATGTATCCAGGAATAGGAGTTGGTGGTTACTGCTTAACTAAAGATCCATTATTAGCAAGTTGGGCACGAAAGTCATATTTTGGATCGGAAGATGCTCTAGAAATGAGCATCAATAGCGTTGCAACAAATGATCAAATGCCAAAGTATGCTTTCAAAAGAATTTTGAATGTTTTTGGAAATATAAAAAATAAAAGGATCTCATTGTTAGGAGTTTCATATAGGGGTGATGTAGGAGATACAAGATATACTCCTGTCTACTATCTTTTAGAGCATATAAAATCTGAAACCACTCATATCAAACTACATGACCCTTATATATCTTTTTGGGAGGAGCAAAACACGAAGATCGACAATGATATAAATGAAGTTATTTCTGCTTCATCAGACTTAATAATTATATCTACCGGTCACTCAGAATATAAAACTAAAGAGACTATATCCAAATTAATGAAAATACCGCCAACATTCATATTCGACACCATAGGAATTTTTACTGATAATCAACTTAATGAGCTTTCTAAGAAGCATAAATTATCAATATTAGGAAGGGGTGATATTTAGTATCATACATTGAAATGAAAGAAATTTTAGTAATTGGCGGAAGCGGTTTTATAGGTCGTAATATAGTTAAACACCTTCTTAATAGAGGCGATTGTTATATTACCGCTGTTGACATTAAGGAGAATGAAAATCTTTTAAACTTTTTAAATGATGAAAATAAATCAAAAAGATTTAACTTTTTCTTAGGCGACTTTTCAAAAAAAGATTCTTTCTTAAAGTTAAAAAAAAGTTTTGATGAAGTGTATATGTTGGCGGCTGTGGTTGGAGTTAACAAAACATTAAAGAATCCACAAGATGTGATTAAAACAAACACAATGCTCACCATGAATACACTTGAATGGATTTCAAGAAATCCTGTCAAAAAGATTCTTTTTTCATCATCTAGTGAAAATTATGCAGGTACATCCGATCTGTTTAATATAAATATCCCAACCGATGAGACAGTTCCATTAACTATTTCAGATATAAAACATCCAAGATGGACTTATGCAATCACAAAAATGCATGGAGAATCAGCTTTTATTCATTCTGCATTAGAAAATAAATTTGAATCTACTATTGTGAGATATCAAAATATTATAGGACCTGAGATGGGTTTTGGTCATGCTATTCCTCATATAGTGGAGCGTTTTATTAATAAAATTGAATCACCTATCAAAATTTATGGGCATAACCAAACAAGAGCTTTTTGTTATATTGATGATGCTGTAATCGGAACAATTAAAGCAATGGAATCTTCAAAAGCAAATGGTGAAATTTATCATATTGGAAATGATCAAGAAATTTCAATGAGGGAACTTACTGAGTTTATAGGAGAAATTCTTGAATATACTGGTAAATATGAAAATGCTATGACTTATCCTGGATCAGTACATAGGAGATGTCCAGACATTACTAAAGCTGAAAAAGATTTGGGTTATAAGCCTAACTTTGATTGGAAACAAGCAGTTGAGAAGACGGTTTTCTGGTACAAAGATTTCTTTAAATCTGGTAAGAAGCCAGCAGAGGGAGGATTTGAATCTCCCGAATCATTGATGAGATAAAAAATGCAAAGATTTTTCGATGTTATATTGAGTTTCTTCGCAATTGTATTTTTTAGTCCTATTTTGTTTTTAGTAAGTTTAATCCTAAGATTTACAGGAGAGGGAGAAATAATTTATAGGCAAGAGAGAGTAGGAGCTGATGGAAAGATTTTTGGGCTCTTAAAATTTGCAACCATGCTTAAAAATAGTCCCAATATTGGTTCTCGTAATCTTACCCTAGAGAATGATTCAAGAGTTCTTCCAGTTGGTAAATTTCTTAGAAAATCTAAGTTAAATGAATTACCTCAACTATTTAATATTTTCTTTGGGGATATGAGTGTTATTGGGCCAAGACCCATGGTGCCCAGCACCTTTGAAAAATATCCATTTTCAGGAAGAGAGAAGATAAAATTAGTAAGACCAGGCTTGTCAGGAATAGGATCAATAATGTTTAGAGATGAAGAAAAGTTTCTAGGTAATCATGATAACCCAACTGAATTTTATGAAAAGATAATTATTCCCTATAAAAGTGAGCTAGAGTGTTGGTTTATTGATAGATATTCGATATTTCTATACTTTAAGATAATATTTCTTACTTTATTGATTGTTTTAAAACCCAGTAGCAAAGCAGTAAAATATGCTTTTAAAGATTTACCTTTGCCACCAAATGAGCTTAAATTCTGAGATTTCTTGAAACATTATGATTGAATTTCTAAACAACAATATGTCCAAGCCCTATGAATTACTTAGGTTAAAGTATTCAGAAGCATTATCAAATAGACAAAAACTAATTGAGGCAGTATGCATTTCTTCATTTGACTTAGGTAAAAATGAGGTTGATTCTAGATATGTAAATCTAAAATTTATTGACAATGAAGACTTTATTTTTTTTACAAATTATGACTCACCAAAGTCTCATCAGTTTAAGGGGCATGATCAGATTTCTGCAACAATATATTGGCAGTCTATTAATACTCAAATAAGACTTAAAGCATTCATAAAAAAAACCAGCCAAGAATTTAATAATGATTACTTCATTAAAAGGTCAGCAAATAAAAATGCTTTAGCAATAAGCTCTAATCAGTCAAAAATTATTCAATCTTTTGAAGATGTAAAAAATAAATTTAATAAGGTTAGAGAAGATGAAGACTTATCGATATGTCCTGAATATTGGGGTGGCTATTCATTTAAGCCTTATGAAATTGAATTTTGGGAAGGGAATGATTTTAGGCTCAATAAGAGGAATTTATTTAAGAGGAGGAATAATTCGTGGGATCACTTTATACTTGAGCCATAAAATCATTTAAAATTATGTTAATTTATTATAGAATCTTGCACCGTGATAATTTATTTTCTCCAATCATTCTTAATTCTTTAATCCAAGGAATCTAATCATAGCTATTAACAAGAAAAATACCGTCCCTATTAATCAAAGAGTAAGTGCAGAGGAGGTTATCCTTATAGACAGTGATGGAAGTAAGCTCGGATTAATTTCTAAAGACTCAGCTCTTGAAGAGGCAGACAAAAAAAACCTTGATTTAGTTCAAGTTTCTCCAAAAGGCTCTGACCCTGTGGTTTGTAAGCTCATGGACTATGGAAAACATGTTTTTACAAAGAAAAAAAATTCATCTTCATCTAAAGGCAAAGTCAAGAGAAATACTGTTAAGGAGATTAAATTTAGGCCTTCAACTGACACAGGAGACTATAATATAAAATTAAAAAAAATAAAAAGCTTTATTCTTGGAGGAGATAAGACTAAAATAAGCGTCCGTTTTAGGGGTAGAGAGATTCTTAATAGCGATCTAGGACTAGAATTACTAAATAAGCTCAAAGAGGAAATGACTGATTTGGCTCAAGTTGATCAAGAACCTTCCTTAGAAGGTAGACAACTGATGATGGTTCTTTCACCTTTAAAGAAGAATAATTAAATTTACTGATTTGTAAGATGGGATATAAGTTAAAAACACATTCTGGAGCATCAAAGCGCTTTAAGAAAACAGGTTCATCTGTTAAGAGCAGAGGAGCTAACAGAAATCATATACTGTCAAAACAATCTACTAAAAGAAAAAGACATAACAGGGGTTTAAATAAACTTGAAGGCATAATGTTAAAAATGGCTTCAAGACTTATTAACAAATAAAATGCCAAGAGTTACAAAAGCAAAAACAGCAAAAGCCAAGCACAAAAAGGTTTTGTCCTCTACAAAGGGACATTATGGTGCAAGAAGTAGGCTATATAAGACTGCAAAACAATCTGCTATTAAATCAATGCAGTATGCATTTAGAGATAGAAAAAATAAAAAAAGAAGTTTCAGAAATTTATGGATTGCTCGGATAAATGCTGCTTCAAGAGATTTGGGTGTTCCATATTCAGTTTTAATTAATTCATTAAGTAAAAATAACATTATTATTAATAGAAAAATTCTTGCCGACATAGCGGTTAATGACAAAAATGCATTTGAAAAGGTTGTTAAATCTGCAACTGGATAATGTCCTCTAAAAAAGAAAAAAAATCCATAAAAAAAATAACTGAAATAGGAGCAATTCATCCAATTTCATCAACACTTATATCAATTACATCAATTTTGGAGTCTTATGGTTTTAGCTCCATAAGCGGACCAGAAATTGAAACCGAAGAATTCAACTTTGATATGTTAAATATCCCTGATTCTCATCCAGCAAGACAAATGCATGACACTTTTTATATTAATCAAAAATCAAATGTGCTTAGAACTCATACTTCACCAGTACAGATAAGGGCTATGCTAAATAATGAGCCTCCAATTGCATTCATTTCAAGTGGGAAAGTATATAGAAAAGATGATGATTCTACTCATTTGCCCATGTTTCATCAGATTGAAGGCATTTATGTTGATAAAGATGTAAGTTTTGCGCAGCTTAAGAAACTTATTTATGACATAACATTTTCTATATTTGGTGAAAATATTCAATTAAGATTCAGACCTTCTTTTTTTCCTTTCACTGAACCTTCAGCAGAAGTTGATATTCTTTTTTCAGAAAGTAACGAGTGGCTTGAAATTCTAGGATGCGGGATAGTAAATCCAAGGGTGCTAGACAATTGTAAGATTGACTCAAGTATATATAGCGGATTTGCATTTGGTCTTGGTGTTGAAAGGATTGCAATGCTGAAATATGGCATAAAAGATATAAGAGAGTTCTATAAATCAAATTTAGATTTTTTAAAACAGTTTTAAATAATCATGAAAATCCATATTAATCATTTAAAAAGATTTATAAAAGATGATATTGATCCTGACGAATTATCTGAAAAGTTTATGCAGCTTGGCCATGAAAACACATATCAAAAAGGTATTTTCGATCTTGAAATAACTCCCAATAGAGGAGACTGTCTTTCCATTAAAGGAATCTTACGCGAGCTCAATAATCTTTATAATGTTAATCCCTTTTTTAAAACATTTGATGGCAAAATTGAAGAATTAAATTTTAATTTTATAAACAACTCGGAAAATGATTGTCCTGTTATTAATTTTCTTCATATTGAGGTGGATAAAATACCTTCTCAATATAAAAGTTATCTCCAGAGCTATTTTGATGAATTAAATATAAATAAGAATAATTTTTTTACAGATATTTCAAATTATGTTTCGTATGAACAAGGAAACCCAACTCATTGTTATGATTTAGAAAAAGTTGGAGACCAGCTCGTCCTTGAAAAACTTAAAGATGAGGAAAGTTTTAAAACTCTCACAGGTAAAAATATTGATCTTTGTCAATCTGACTTAGTTTTTACAAATGGTAAGAATGTACTGAATTTAGCAGGAGTGATGGGTGGAGAGTCAACATCTTGTGATAATGATACTAAAAAGGTTCTTATTGAATGTGCGTTTTTTAAACCTAAATCATTGATCGGAAAATCTATAAAGCATGATCTGAATTCAGAAGCCGCATATAAATTTGAAAGAGGAGTTGACTCTATTAAGTTAGAGAATACTCTGCGAAGATTCATATCAATTGTTGAAGATCATGCCAAGATAACTAATTTATCTTTGTTTCAGAAGATTTATCAAGACTATGAAAGCAAATATATTAAAAATGACAAGTCCAAGGTTGAGAGCATATTAG